>Ga0222712_10000024_pt1 | contig 194373 bp, 189 predicted proteins | sample C33_657DmetaG_FD_165043 | JGI IMG/M metagenome (GOLD analysis project Ga0222712, IMG submission 165043) | Estuarine water microbial communities from San Francisco Bay, California, United States - C33_657D | ecosystem: Environmental > Aquatic > Marine > Unclassified | place: USA: California...
CTGCGTGGCAGTAACAGCGGTATCGCCGTGGAGGTTCGGATACGACCACACATTCCCAGCCGCCCTAACAGTGAGATTCACACCACCTGGCAAGCCGATTGTCCGTTCGGCGACGTTGCCGTTGGCATCAAGGACAAAAGACGGCGAGTCAGAACTTCCCACGTAACCGTAACGGGCAACGGTTGCCCCGTTGACCTTTCGTTCAACAATCCGGTCGAGAGCGTCTCGCACATAGCTCACCGTTGTCGAACCAGCAGTAGTGCTCAGATGCCGATTGGCATCGTCATAGGTGTGGGTTTCAGAGAAGATCGCAGTGGTGTTGCCATGATCGTCATAAGTGATCGTGCCCACCGTCGGATCAGAACTCGACGTCAGCCGATCAGCATTGTCATAACAATAAGAAGTCGAAATGCTGTTATCGATCAGTTGCGTGCGATTCGTGTCACGACCAGCAGTATTCAACGCCGCCGAACCACAGGAACTGTTCGCGTACGAATAGATGATGTTATGACCCACCGTGCGAGCAGCCGCCAACCGACCAACACGGTCATAAACAAAATTGACACCACTGGCATACGGATCGACACCATCAACCTTCAAATCAGTCACACGACCCAAACCATCACGAGCCGTGATTTGATCAGAACTCAACACCCCAACCGACCCAGCCCATGTCACCTGCGCGGCACGGCCATTGATGTCGTAAGCGAACGTGCCGGACGTTGCGTTTCCAACTGCTCCGGTTCCCGACGGGTAGGTCACAGAAGACAGTCTGCCCGCAGAGTCATAGGTCGGGTCTGCTACGGCCGATCCAGCCAGGGTGACGGTCTCGGTGCGGCCAGCGGCGTCATAGGTCGCAGCAAGAACTGATTGGATGGTCCCTGTCGGTGTTGTCGAGGTGGTGGCTGAGACACTGCCTGCCTGGTCGTAACTGGTGGTCGTGACGATCCCGACCGCGTCGATGTTTTGTGTTGCGCGACCGAGTAGATCGACTGTCGTGACGATCGTGCCGTTCGGGTCGCTAGTTGAAACCGTCAACGGATTACCGCCGACGGCGTAATCGTTGGTGACCGTGCGTGCCGCGACGCCAGCGTAGGCCGGGTGGGTAACTGAAATCGTTCGGCCACGCGTGTCGAAACTCGCACATGTCCACGCACCAGATGCACCAGTGCGCGACGCTGAGACACGACCCATCATGTCGTAGACAAATTCATGTTGAATTGCTTGTTGGGTTCCGAAACCATCCGGATCCGCTTCGATTACAAGTTTGCGTCGTCCCCCCTGATTCGCTGCAACAGTCGTATTGCACGGATTCGAGCGCGTCTCCGTGTTTCCGTAGTAGCTCGCTGCAGTTGCGGTGGTCGTGCCTGCGGGCAGGCTGGTGCCGGTCGGTCGCAACAAACTCGTCGTTGAAGGAGCTTCGTAGGTGGTGGTCGTGGTGAGTGCGAGCCCACTCGGGTCAGCTGTTATCGCTGTGACCAGTCCGTGTTCAGGTCCGATGCCGTTACTGGAACTATAAGAACGAATTGTCGACTCAGCGTTAGCGCCGACATTGTTTGTGATAGCCGTTGGCAGTCCGTAGCGGGGTTCAAGGTTCGCTGTCGGTACGACTGCAAGTGTCGAGCCAGGTGGCGTCCACGCCAACCCAAGACTGCCTTGTCCGGTCGTCTCGCCGACATCGATGCGGACCCGATGGGTTGAGTTCGCGGTGCTGTTGACGAATGTGGCGCTGGTGACTGTCGCAGCTGAACCGGGGTCGGACCAGGAGTTGGTGATCAGATTGTCGTCAAGCCAAAGGCGTGTTCGGCTCTTGGAAAAGATCGACATCGTGTAAGTGCCGACTGTTGGAAATGTGATGTCGCCGGTGAGTCGGACGCCGTAGTTCGATGCGGGCAATGAGTTCGGCGGCGTCGTCCAGTCAGCCCAGATCTGGCCGTTGGAAGCGATGCCGGTGGTGTGAAGGATCGGTGTTCCAGCAAGATCACCATTGGAATACCACGCGGCCGCGAGGCTCGAGATGTTGTCGTCGTAAATGACGCTGTTATGGGTGACATAGGCGTTTCCAATCAGCCCGGTGAACGATGCCGCTGGGCCAGGACCGTAAGTATCGGTAAGCCAGCCGTGGGAGTCGTAGATGCGAGTGGACTTCACCCCGGCGCTATCGATCGTGGACGTGGGCCGGTCGGCGTCGTCCCATGTTGAATACGCCGATCGGCCGGTGGCGTCGGTGCTGACTGTTCTGCGGTTCTGGCCGTCGTAGGCAACTGAAGCGGTTCCTGCAACCCCGACAGTGGCGATCGCAGTGGTTCCAGTGCCGTAGGTGTAACTGTGCTGGAACCTCGATTCACCCGATAGAGCAGGCGTGGACGGTGCAGGACGTTTCACTGAGATGGCCTTGCCCGCCACATAGGTGATTGCGGTTCCGACAGTTGCGTCGTTGGTTCGAAGCCCTGCAGCAATAGCGTCGTTGGCTAAAGGGTCGACGACGGTGATGATACGGCCGGCTGCGTTATACGCGAACGTCGTGATCGCGTTACCCGGGTTCACGAGTTTCACCAGTCGACCGGCGCTGTCAAAACCGAAGTCGGTGGTTGACCCGTCGGGGAATCCGATGCGACAAAGCATCCCGGTTGGTGTGCCGATACTCGTTGGGCAAGACGCACCGGAGCCGCCGAAATAGTTGAACATGATTTTCACCCCAGAGACTGGATCGATCAGTTCGGTAAGCCTCACCGGATCGGTCGCAGCGTTCAATGGGGCGAACTTGCGTTGTTCAGAGACTGGTCGACGGTCATCTCGAGGCGGGGTGATTGACTTCAACTGCCCGGCACTTGTGAAGAGGTATGTGAGTCCTCCCGACCCGATCACCGAAATGGTGCCGTCCGGGTTTGTGACCATTAAGTCATCGCGACCTTCCGGTGTGACCCACCCAGGCACCGAACCGGTTCCTTTTCCATATTCCCATGATGTCCCGTCCGACCCTCGCAGCACGACGCTCTGTTCGCCGATCTGGGCCGAAACGTATGTCGTGCCACCCGAGCTGAACGTCCAGCCTGCTGGAACTGCGGCGGCATCAGTCGTGAACGCTGAAGCCGGAACGATCGAACCTCCGGTTGGTGGTTGCGTTGTGGCCTTGGACCACAGTTGAACAATCGAGGTGGCATTCGATTCGTAATACTCAATGTGGATGCGTTTCGCAGTTCCATTGAATGTGACCGGCACCGACCATGTCGGCGTCGCAGCGACGCCGTGGTCGTGCCAATCGTCGATCAACGTGTTCGAACCATCGATGACTACGCGCACTCCGTCATCAGACCTGACGCCGAGGTTGAATGTTCCAGTGCCGAGATTTATGTAGCCGTCCCACTTCACTAAGAAGTTGTCGGCACCGATTTGTGGGGCTGGCGAGTTGGTCTTCCAATCGAAGTTGACCTGCGCGTCATCTCGCGTCAGTGACACGTCATCGTCGAACACCCGGTTCACGTTGTTGTCGTTGAAGTACGTGCCACGCAGACCACTGTTCGCTGGCTGCAACGAGTTGTACGTCAATGATGCCGATAGAGAACCGCCCACCGTTGACACCGACTGCGTTGAAAAGGCAAAAGTTGCATTGCCCGTCGCGAGGTTCACTGAAACAGGCCCGACTTTATCCATTGGCGATGGCCCACCAGTTCCCAGCCGAAGATTTACCGTGAACGACCTCACCGACGACCACGTGATGTTCTTCAAGTCCCACACCCACGCCCGCCAGTAGTAGGTCTGACCATCACGCAACGCCCCGGTCGTCACTGTCCATGACACCGGCGACGCCGGCTGCAACGGACCTGACGCCACAATTCCGCCGGAATATCCATCATCCGCAGTCGCAACGGTAAATCCGTACAACAAAGCGTCACCATCAAGATCAGTGACCGGGTTTATTGACAACGTGGGCGAGAGCGATGAAAAGACTGACTGATCAGCCGGGACGGTTGTTGCATCGTTCGCCGGGCTCGGCGGTGGCGAATTCCAGACAATCGCTACATAGGCTGAAAGCTCTTTTAGCGAGTACAGACCCGATTGTTCCTGACCGATGAAACCCAGTGTCCCGCCACCGGTCTGCGAATCGACCCAGCTTTGGTAGAGCTGTGTCACGTCGACTGTGGCTGAATCGCCCAGAGTGACTGGATCGAAACAACCGTTGCCGACAGCCCCGTCGAATGACCAAGCACTGGCCCAACACGCTCGAAAGTTGTACCCGTTCGGGGTGCCCGCGACTGCAGTATTTCGACTCAAGTTCAACGTTGCCGAAACAACTTTCTTTCCGTAAACAAACACTGACTCGTATGGAAAGTACGCCAACGATCGCCACACCATGTCACCACCGGCCATTGCATTGCCCACGCGATGACCACATGACGTGTCACAAAAATATCCTGGCGTTGACCCATACGACGCCCACGACGACGCGCCGATCAGCAATGTTGGGTCGATTACAAGAGGAAACGCTGCGGACTGCTGTGAGAGCAACCACGCTCGATCCACGACAAGTCGCAACGACTGCACCGACCCGATCGGCCCCTCCACGACCAACTCCGGACGTGCCTCAACAGTCACATCAGCACCATCACGATCCGATACTGATGGCGCCGCGATCGACACGTCACCCGAACCAACCACGCTCACGCCCCCATCACTGCTCGACCCCGATAGCCCCGAGCCAGACACCGAGAACGGAAACGAAGACTGCGAAATCGGACCAGTCACGACAAGGTCTTCTTTGACGCCAAAAGATCGCACCGAGTAGCGAACATCCACATTGGGCCACACGTTGCGATAAGTCACCACACCCGCCTCACCATCGACCACCGGATCAATACGTCCAGACATTGACGACACCGGCGCCGAAGCCACCACCACACCATTTGCCTCTATCACCACTCCACCGGAAGCACCACTACCCGACGACACTAAAGGCCCAAACCACACCGACCACGAATTGCCGGCATTACGAAACCAACCGGGCCATACAGAATCGGCAACAACCCGTCCATCGATCGGAACGAACACCGACGAACCCGCCGGCCGATAAAACACCGGCTCCGAATGCACCACTTCAGTGAACGACCCATCAACGTTTAACCAACGCTCCGATGACGCCGTCCGCGCTTCGACAATCTCACGGACACGAGAAGAGTCGTGCACAATTCCAACCGACGGATCAGGAAACGACGCCGAAGGCGACACATACCCGTCCACCAACGGACCCGCCCCAACCGGCTCCGGAACCTCCGAAACCGGTAAACCCGGATCCACCCAGCCAGAACCCCCAACCCCCGCCGCACCAGCTGACGACACACCCCCATCCACCAACACCAACGGCAAACCCACCACCAAAACCGCCAACGTCAAAACACAAACCGCGCCACGCTGTAACTTCCGCCCCACAACCACAACCTCCGCCCCAAAGTCACCTCCCACTGAGTGACATGCGTCACCATAAGCGGCTCACCGTGACCAGTCAACGGAATTCGAACCCAGGTTCAGCCAGCCAAACGAGCCGGGCTCGTCAGGAATCGTGCCGGCCGGCGGTCGCTGCACCATTCCGAGGATCGTACGGCCGAGAGGACCGGATGCGAGACGCGAATGTGGCCCGGAACCAATCCCGGGCCACATCGCTAGAACTCAGAATCAAAAGTTCAGCTACCCATCGACTCCATGAAAAGCGAGTTGCACTTCGCATCGATCGAGCCGTCGGGCAGGATCGGGTCACATCCGACGCGCTGTGATCGCACTGCGTGAGCATCGAACGTCCCACCATCGGCGAGATCAACTGGAACAAATCCGATGTACTGGTAGAGATAACCAAGCACCTGGCCGCCACCCTTCTGGGCGAATACCGGGAGTCGTCCCTCAACCTTTTGATACGCCGGCAGCAGTGATGACGCGTCCGAGCCAATGGGAACCCAGCCCTGCACGGGCTCGCCTGCGTATGGATGCTTTTCGTCCATCGGAACCCAGCCCGAAGCGACGTTGGCTTCAAGTTCTGCCTGCGCAGCACGGAGAACATCCGCTGATGGCGCAGCGGAACCTGCTGGCCCCGAACCGTCAGCTGCACCGGCAGAAGACGTCTTCATTACAGCAAGCCCGGCAATCGCAAGGAAGGCAACGATCAGGCCGACGACCTTGACCCCTCGAATCACACCGGTCGTCGATTCGCAAGAATCAATGTCAGCGTTCTGGTTCGACGCTTGAACAGCCTCGACTTCGGAAATGTTCATTACTCCGCCTTTCACATGTCTTTGCGGCATCGCCTCGACGTCCGCCGCCGAGAACCTGTTGGAAGGCTAAACACACCCCCCCTCCGTCAATGCATCAAACGCCGGAATCGCGGATCCCGCGCCATTCGGCCTTCGTACCCCTATGCTGTCGGAGCCGGCCTGGTATCCGGCGACATAACGAGACCCGAGGCCGACAACCCCGTGGCGTGGCGACCAGGCTGCCCCCACCGGCCACTCATCGGATCTCCCCGGCCCTTCCAGGGAGTGCACCACAACATGCTTCGCCTCCAACTACCGCTCGGTGAGCGCTACACAGACGCCACACCCGGTGAACTCGCCGAACGCATCGCCGCGGCCAAGGCCACCCTTGGCGACCGCCTCTTCATCCTCGGTCACCACTATCAGCGCGATGAGGTCATGGAATGGGCCGATGCACGTGGTGACTCGTTCCGACTCTCGGTTCTCGCACAGGAACAACCGCAGGCCGAGTACATCGTGTTCTGCGGTGTGCATTTCATGGCCGAGTCGGCCGACATCCTCACCGGCGACCACCAAGCGGTGATCCTCCCCGATCTCAATGCCGGATGCTCGATGGCCGATATGGCCGATCTCGAAGAAGTCACCGAAGCATGGGAAGCACTTGCCGTCACGACCGACATCTCGAAGGTCATCCCCATCACCTACATGAACTCTTCAGCAGCGCTGAAGGCGTTCGTGGGTGAACACGGTGGAGCGGTGTGCACCTCTTCAAATGCCCGCGCCGTTCTTGAATGGGCGCTTTCGATCGGCGATCGCTCCGAGGACGGAGCCGGTGGCGAGCAGGTGCTGTTCTTCCCCGATCAGCACCTCGGCCGCAACACCGCGATCGACCTCGGGTTCTCCCCCGAGCAAATGCGCGTGTGGGATCCCCGACGCGAACACGGCGGGCTCACTGAGGCCGACGTCAAGGACTCGACGTTCCTTCTATGGAAGGGCCATTGCTCGGTGCATCAGCGCTTCCGCCCCGAGCACATCGCGGCGTTTCGCGAGGCAAACCCCGATGGCATCGTGGTTGTGCATCCCGAATGTGCGCACGATGTGTGCGAACTGGCCGATCAGGTTGGCTCGACCGACTACATCATTCGCGCCATTGAGAACGCACCGGTTGGCGCGGTTATTGGTGTTGGTACCGAGATCCATCTCACGAACCGGCTGAACAACGAGACTCCCGATAAGACAGTGGTGTCGCTTGATCCGCTGGTGTGCCCGTGCTCGACAATGTTCCGCATCGATGCACCGCATCTTTGCTGGGTGCTCGAGAATCTCGTGAACGGCAAGGTCGTCAATCGCATCACGGTTGACCCCGACACCACCGAGTGGGCCAAGGTCGCGCTCGACCGCATGCTGCAAATCACCTGAGCAAACTGTTGCTCGGCGAGTTGTTCGTCAGTCCATACCTAAGAGTGGCCGCAGGAACTGACCCGTGTAGCTCTTCTTTGTCGCAGCCACCTTCTCGGGTGTGCCTTCGACGAGCACCGAGCCACCGCCGCTGCCGCCCTCGGGACCAAGATCAATCAACCAGTCGGCAGTCTTGATGACGTCGAGGTTGTGTTCGATCACCAGCACGGTGTTGCCCTGATCAACAAGACGGGAAAGCACCGTGAGAAGTTTGCGGATGTCTTCGAAGTGAAGGCCCGTGGTCGGCTCATCGAGGATGTACACGGTTCGACCCGTTGAACGCTTCGAGAGTTCGCTGGCCAGCTTGACGCGTTGCGCCTCACCACCGGAAAGCGTTGTGGCCGGCTGGCCGAGACGCACATAGCCAAGACCGACATCGACCAACGTCTGCAAATGACGGGCAATTGCCGGCTGGTTGGCGAAGAATTCGACGCCTTCCTCGCAACTCATACTGAGGATGTCGGAAATGTTGTGATCTTTGAAGGTGATGTCGAGCGTGTCGCGGTTGTAGCGAGCGCCCTTGCACACTTCGCACGGCACATACACATCGGGAAGGAAATGCATCTCGATCTTGATGGTTCCGTCACCCGAGCACGCTTCGCAGCGGCCGCCGGCCACGTTGAACGAGAACCGACCGGGCAGATACCCGCGCACCTTCGCTTCGTGCGTTTGGGCGAAGAGTTTGCGGATGTGATCGAACACGCCGATGTAGGTGGCAGGATTTGAACGCGGTGTGCGGCCAATCGGCGACTGATCGATGTTGATGACCTTGTCGACCAATTCCATGCCGTCGACGCTCTTGTGCAGGCCTGGCGGAGTCTTTGACCCGTAGACCTTCTGCATGAGCGCGCGATGGAGGATGTCGTTGACGAGCGTTGACTTTCCTGAACCCGACACACCAGTCACCGCGATGAAGGTATGAAGTGGGAATTCAACGTCGATGTTCTTGAGGTTGTGTTCGCGAGCACCGCGCACAACGAGTTGATCGGCGCCTGGAGATCGGCGCATTTCCGGAACTGGAATTGAACGACGGCCGGACAAGTACTGACCCGTCACCGATTCTTTTGACTTCAGTAGGCCCTTGACTGGACCGGCGTAGACGATGTCGCCACCGTGTTCGCCTGCACCGGGACCGATATCGACGACATAGTCGGCGACCTTGATGGTGTCTTCATCGTGTTCGACGACCAACACTGTGTTGCCCAATTCACGCAAACGAATGAGGGTGTCGATGAGACGGCGGTTGTCTCGCTGATGGAGTCCGATCGACGGTTCATCGAGCACGTAGAGCACGCCGACAAGACCAGAGCCGATTTGCGAAGCAAGGCGGATGCGCTGCGCTTCGCCACCGGCGAGTGTCGCTGCTGAACGAGAGAGCGAGAGGTAATCAAGACCCACATCGAGCAAGAAGCCCATACGTGCATTGATTTCCTTCACCACGCGCTCGGCGATCATGCGATCACGTTCAGAAAGTTTCAATCCGTTGAGCGCGGCGGCTGCATCGCCAATCGACATGGCGCAGATCTCGGCGATGGAGTGACCATCGATTGTTACGCCAAGGCTGAACGGAGCAAGACGCGAACCTTCGCAATCGGGACACGGCACTTCGCGCATGTAGCCCTCGATCTGCTCGCGTTGTGCATCGCTTTCCGCATCGGAATGGCGGCGCTGCAACCACGGAACAAGACCTTCGAACTTCGCGTCGTAGGACCGCTGACGGCCGTAGCGGTTCTTGTAGCGAACCTGCACACGACCGGTTGCGCCCGTTCCCTGCAGCAGCAGCTTCTGTTGCTTCTTTGGCAACTTGTCGAACGGAACATCGGGATCGATTTCGTAGACATCGCACACCGACTCGAGGAGCCGACCGAAATACTGCGTGCGGGCGGTGGCCCACGGCGCAAGTGCACCTTCCGACACGCTCAGGTCGGGGTTCGGGATGACGAGTTCAGCATCAACTTCGAACTTCGTGCCCAGACCATCGCAGTGTTCACACGCGCCATACGGCGAGTTGAACGAAAAGTTTCGAGGTGCGAGTTCTTCGTAGCTCAGACCGCAGCTCGGACAACCGAGGTGTTGCGAGAACGTGAGGATTTCATCGTCGAGACCGGAGTCGTCTCCCCCGCCCACGATCTGCACTTCGGCAACACCTTCAGCGATGCGCAGAGCAGTTTCGAGCGAGTCGGTGAGGCGGCGATCAATGCCGGCCTTCTTCACAAGGCGGTCGACCACGATCTGGATGGTGTGTTGCTCATAACGAGCCAGTTCGATCTTGTCGGTGAGTTCGTGCAGTTCGCCGTCGATGATGGCGCGGGCAAAGCCCTGCGAGGCCAAGTCGGCAAGCAGCGTGTCGTAGGTGCCCTTACGGCCGCGCACAACAGGAGCCAGCACCTGGAACTTGGTGCCATCGGGAAGCTCAAGGACTCGATCGACGATCTGCTGTGGGGTCTGGCGCTTGATGACCGACCCGTCGACGGGGCAATGCGGAACGCCGATCCGCGCATAGAGAAGGCGAAGGTAGTCGTAGACCTCGGTGATGGTTCCGACGGTGGAACGGGGGTTGCGGGAGGCCGACTTCTGATCGATGGAAATCGCCGGAGACAAGCCCTCGATGAAGTCGACATCGGGCTTATCCATCTGACCGAGGAACTGACGGGCATAGGCCGACAGCGACTCGACATAGCGGCGCTGACCTTCGGCGTAGATCGTGTCGAAGGCCAGTGAGGATTTACCGGAACCAGAAAGGCCGGTGAAAACGATGAGCCGGTCTCGGGGAAGTTCGATTGAGACGTTGCGAAGGTTGTGCTCTCGGGCACCACGAATGACCAGTTGATCCACGGCGGGAGCCTACTGTCGCCCCGAATCAGAACGATGCTCGAAGCGGGGGTTCAGCCCACTTCGCGAAGTTCTCGACGCAGTTCTTTGATTTCGTCTCGGAGTCGGGCTGCGTATTCGAATCGAAGGTCGGCCGCCGCTTCCTTCATTTCTTCTTCGAGTGTCTGCACCAATCGACCGAGCTCATCGGCCGGAAGTTCCGCAAGATTCGAGCGCACCTTGTCTCGAGCAGTTGATCGCTTGCCGTTTCCGGGAACCGGAGCGCCTGAGGTGCCTCGAAGCGTCGCGAGGATGTCGGTGACGGCCTTGCGAATAGTTTGCGGATTAATGCCGTGTTCCTTGTTGTAGGCCTCTTGCAAACCACGACGACGATTCGTTTCGGAAATTGCTCGTTGCATTGAGTCAGTGATCGAGTCGGCGTACATGATGACCTGACCGTCGACATTTCGAGCCGCACGGCCAATGGTCTGCACAAGTGCAGTTTCGGAGCGAAGGAAACCTTCCTTATCGGCATCGAGAATGGCAACAAGCGACACTTCGGGAAGATCGAGGCCTTCACGCAGCAGGTTGATACCAATCAAGACATCGAACTCACCAAGTCGGAGATCTCGAAGGATCTCGATGCGTTCAATGGTGTCGACCTCGCTATGGAGATAGCGAACCTTCACGCCAAGTTCGAGGAGATAGTCGGTGAGATCCTCAGACATTTTCTTGGTGAGCGTGGTGACAAGTACTCGATCGCCGTTGGTGACGCGCTTGTTGATTTGTTCGATCAGGTCGTCGATCTGCCCCTTCGTGGGCTTCACAACGATCTCTGGATCGACGAGGCCAGTCGGACGCACGACCTGCTCGACGATCGCTGAAGAGTTCTCAAGTTCGAAAGGTCCCGGCGTTGCCGAAAGGAACACGACCTGACCGATGCGATCCATGACCTCGTCGAAGGTGAGCGGGCGATTGTCCGCAGCCGAGGGAAGCCGGAAGCCGTGCTCGATAAGGGTCTGTTTACGGGAACGATCGCCGGCGTACTGACCACGAACCTGCGGAACAGCCTGATGGCTTTCGTCCATCACCACAAGGAAGTCGTCGGGGAAATAGTCGAGCAGCGTAAACGGAGCTTCGCCTGGTTCACGGCCGTCGATGTGGGCCGAATAGTTCTCGATGCCGTTACAGAAACCGAGTTCGGCCATCATCTCGAGGTCGTATTGCGTGCGCATACGCAATCGCTGCGCTTCGAGCAGTTTATTTTCGCTCTCGAACTTGGCGAGTTGCTGTTGAAGTTCCGCTTCGATGCGCGTCATCGCGGTGCGCATACGCTCATCGCTTGCGGCGTAATGCGTGGCCGGAAAGACGACGAGTTCTTCGAGTTCGGTGATCTTTTCACCAGTGAGCGGGTCGACAACGATGATTCGATCGATGTCGTCGCCAAAGAGTTCGATGCGAATCGCAGTTTCGTCGTATGCCGGATGGATTTCGATGGTGTCGCCACGAACGCGGAACTTTCCGCGAATGAGGTTCATGTCGTTGCGTTCGTACTGCATGTCGACAAGGCGACCCAAGATGGCTCGCTGTTCGTGAGACTCACCCTGACGAATCACCAACATTTGGTCGGCGTATTCCTCGGGGGAACCGAGACCATAAATACACGACACCGACGCAACCACGATCGTGTCTCGTCGAGTCAACAGCGCCGATGTCGCAGCGTGACGCAATCGCTCGATCTCGTCGTTTACCGATGAGTCCTTTTCGATGTAGGTATCAGAGGCCGGCATGTAGGCCTCGGGTTGGTAGTAGTCGTAATAGGAGACGAAGTACTCGACTCGATTCTCGGGGAAGAACTCGCGGAACTCATTGGCCAGCTGCGCGGCCAACGATTTATTCGGCGCCATCACCAATGTGGGCCGCTGCAACTTCTCAATCGTCCACGCAATCGTTGCACTCTTGCCCGAACCAGTAATGCCGAGCAGCGTTTGGAACCGATTCCCCGCTTCGATACTCGCCGTCAGTTGCTCGATCGCCTTTGGCTGATCGCCAGCGGGCTGGAAATCGGAGACAAGTCGAAACGGAGGCATCGGAGGAGTCTACGAAGGGTCGGGGCCATTGCTCCCGGCACTTCGGCGGCTGCCGTCTAACCTTGACCAGACGGCCCGTGACCCTGGAAGAGGAACAAAACACATGCGCGACGCTTTGGGTTCGGTGCAATCAGTACTGGTTCTCGGAGGAAACTCCGAAATTGCTTTGGCCATCGTCGACAGGCTTGTGGCCAGTCGATGCAAAAAGGTCGTGCTCGGCGTGCGCTCCCCCGCTTCGGCGACTGCGACCCTCAATCGTCTCCGCTCCGCCGGCGTCGACGCCGACACCATCGTCTTCGATGCCCTTGATGCCGCCTCACACACCAAGGTCATCGATGCTGCCGCTGCACGCATGGGCGATATCGACATGGTCATCCTCGCCTTCGGCATTCTCGATGGTCATAGCGAAATCGATACCGATCCGGTCTTCGCTGCTCAAGTCGTACAAACCAATTTCGGTGGCGCCGTTTCCGCCGGCCTCGCCTCGGCCGTACAACTTCGCAAACAGGGTCACGGAACGATCCTTTCCATCACATCAGTTGCCGGTGTTCGCGCTCGTGCCGAGAACATGATCTATGCCTCATCAAAAGCCGGGATGGATTCCTTCAGCCAAGCCCTCGGCGACGCACTCATAGGAACGGGAGCGCGATGTGTCGTCGTTCGTCCCGGCTTCGTGCACACACACATGACCGAAGGCATGAAGCCTGCGCCGTTTGCGACGACTCCAGACAAAATCGCCGACACCGTCATCAATGGCCTCCAGAAGAACAAGGAAATTATCTGGGCGCCGTCGATCATGATGCCGATGTTCCTCACTCTCCGGCACCTTCCTCGTTTTCTGTGGCGCAAGGTAAGCGCCACCTGAGATGACAGTCGCGACTTCCCCCCGCCCCTCACTACTCGGTGGCATCGTCCGAGAGCTGCGTCCGAAGCAGTGGATCAAGAACGTCCTCGTTTTTGCTGCGCCTGTTGCCGCCGGATTGTTCGACAATCGCGACACTGATCTGCAGGCGCTTGGAGCGTTCGGCTGCTTCTGCGCTGCCGCAAGCGCCACCTACCTCCTCAACGACGCGATGGACATTGAGTCCGATCGCCGTCACCCAGTCAAGAAGAATCGACCGATCGCCGCTGGCATTGTTCCGGTCGGTCTCGCCTACGTTCTGGCCGTCGTGCTGCTTGCGGTCGCAATCGGCGGTTCGTTCCTCATCCGACGAGATTTCGGATTCACGATCCTCGCGTATCTCGCTCTTACCACCGTCTATTCGCTGTGGCTGAAGCACATGCCGATCCTCGACATCTTCGCCGTTGCTGCCGGATTCGTTCTTCGTGCGATCGGCGGCGCAACCGCAACTGGCCTGCCGATCTCTGAGTGGTTCTTCATCGTGACCAGTTTCGGTGCGCTGTTCATGGTCACGGGTAAGCGAGCGGGTGAACGCGCGGAACTTGGCGATGACGCCGCAACAATCCGCCCTGCACTCGCTGCCTACTCTCCGCAGTACCTCAATTATTTGAAGGCAGTGTTCTCCGCAGGCGCGCTCATCACCTACTGCTTGTGGGCGTTTGCCTCGGCACAGGAATCCACCAACGGTTCAGTGCTTTTCCAGCTGTCGATCGTTCCGTTCGCCATCGCGATCCTTCGCTACGCACTCTTGCTTGAACAGGGCAAGGGTGCTGAACCAGAGAATCTCGTACTTTCCGACCGCACCCTTCTCGCCGCTGGCGCGATCTGGGCAATCATTTACGCCTGTGCCGTCTACGCCTCCTGAACCAGCGGCCATTCGGGCCGTTCCTTCTTCCTCCGAACTTTTCGGTTGGGGTCGCACCGCACCTTCGGGGGCCGATGTTCGTCGTCCCACTTCGCCGACCGAACTGCAACGCGCGCTACCAACCAATTTCGAACGCGGCCTCATCGCTCGCGGCCTCGGCCGTAGCTACGGCGACGCTGCACAAAACGCCGGTGGCACCGTCGTAGAAACGATGGACGTCGCGGCATTCACGATTCACGAGTCCGATCCGAGTTCTGACACCGTGCTCGTCACCGCCGATGCCGGCGCGAGCATTGATCGCCTTCTCCATGCCCTCGTGCCACAAGGACTGTTCGTCCCAGTTACGCCCGGAACACGTTATGTCACCGTGGGTGGAGCAATTGCTGCCGACATCCACGGCAAGAATCATCACCTCAAAGGCTCGTGGTGTAACCACGTTGTGTCACTGCACCTTCAACTTGCCGATGGTTCAATCGTTGAAATCGGCCCTGATCGTGATGCGGAACTGTTCTGGGCCACTGCTGGTGGCATGGGACTGACCGGCGTCATTCTCGACGCTACATTCCGATGCCCTCGCATTGGTTCAAGCCAACTCGTCGTCGACACCGACCGCGCAGCCGACCTCGATGCGGTGTGTGAACTCATGCGTAGCGGTGACCACCTGTACGACTATTCGGTTGCCTGGATCGATCTCATGGCCACTGGCTCGGCAATGGGTCGCTCGGTACTCACACGCGGTCGTTTCGCCAGCGCTGAGGAAGCAGCACCAAAGATCGGCGCCGATCCCTACGTGTACAAAGCCGGCGAACTTGTGAGCGCTCCCCCGTTCATGCCTGCGGGTTTGCTGAACAAACTTTCGATCCGGGCGTTCAACGAATTGTGGTTTCGCAAAGCTCCCGTTGAGCGACGCGACGAAATTCAATCGATTCCAACGTTCTTCCACCCACTCGACATGGTGCGCGGCTGGAATCGCATTTACGGACCAGCGGGCTTCTTACAGTGGCAGTTCGTTGTCCCATTCGACGCAACGAGCACGCTCACGACAATCGTCGAGGAACTCAGTCACTCCGGATGTACATCGTTCCTTGCCGTGCTGAAATCGTTCGGCGAAGGCAACGCGGCGCCGCTTTCGTTCCCGGCTGGCGGCTGGACACTCGCCCTCGACATTCCCGCTGGAGTCCAAGGCCTTGGACCGCTGCTTGACCGCCTCGATGATCTTGTTGTTGGCGTCGGCGGACGCATCTACCTCGCCAAGGACAGTCGCGTTCGTCCTGAACTCTTGCCGCAGATGTATCCCCGCCTTCACGAGTGGCGAGAAGTCCGTGAGCGCGTTGACCCCAACCGCAGGATTATGAGCGACCTCGCCCGACGTCTCGGGCTGTAATCAAATTCAACCAGCGTTGCGCTTGGTCTGAATCCAGTCCCAACACGCATCGATGTGCGTCATGAGTTCTTCTTGTGACCCATCGTTGGGAACAATGAATGCAGCGACAGCGCGTCGTTCTTCTCGTGTTGCTTGCAACTTCATACGAGCGCGCGCGTCGTCGGCATTGAATCCGCGGAATTCGACCAGACGCTGCACCGCAACTTCCGGATCTGTGTCGACGACGATGATGCCTTCGGTTTCGTAGGCCTTTGATTCAACAAGCAACGGAACGTCGAGAATCACAACGTTGTCGGTCTCGCGTTGCGCTTCAATGCGCCCGTCGATCTCTTCGCCAACTTTCGGATGCACGATCGCGTTAAGTGCCTTCAATTGCTCCGGGTCGTTGAACACGATGTCAGCGACTGCCTGACGGTTCAGGGTTCCATCCTCAGCAAGGATGCCGTCACCGAAATGTTCGACCATTGCCGCCAGCACGGCACCGCCCGGCGACTGAAGTTCACGAACAACAAGGTCAGCGTCGATCACGACGGCACCACGTCGTGCGAACTCGGCCGACACGGTCGACTTTCCCGAACCAATTCCACCGGTCAAACCAAGTAGGAGCATCGACGGAACGTACCAGAGCGCGTCTCGATGCATTTCCGAACATTTCGCTCACACTTTTGCCAAACCTGCCGACAGGTAGTGCATGACCAACACAGCGATGCACCCAACCCGACCCGCCCTCACCGACTGGCGCGGGTATCCCGTCACCGTCACCCGCCGCGAAGAAGAGGTTTTGCAAGCTATTTGCGACGGTTGCTCAACACCCGAGGTGGCATCACGGCTCTATCTCTCGCAGAAGACCGTGAAGAACCACCTCGCGTCGATTTATCAGAAGCTCGACGCGCGCGACCGAACGCAGGCGGTTCTCACCGCACTGCGTTTAGGGATCGTGCGTCTCGATTGATCACCGGCGAGTGCCGGTGAGACTCACTCGGCGGCGTCGGCCTCGGGAGCGGCGGCTTCGGCAGCAGCTTCTGCAGAGGTTGGTACCGGCGGGATCGAGGTATCGCCCTGTTCGGCGTAGTACTCGGCCCAAGCTTCCTGAGCTTCGGTGGTCTCGCTACCGATGTAGTTGCCCTCAGAGTCATAGGCGTGCTCGCCGAAGTGCTCCTGATACTCAGCAGCAACGACGCCACCTTCGGCAGCCTGCTTGATGGAAAGGCTGATGCGGCGACGCTGAAGGTCGAGGTCGATGATCTTGACCCAGAGTTCTTCGCCGGGCGTGACGACCTGCTCGGGAAGATCGACATGATGTGCCGACATTTCCGAGATGTGCACGAGGCCTTCGATGCCATCGCCAACCTGCACGAAGGAACCGAACGGAACGAGCTTGGTGACACGGCCGTAGACGAGTTCGCCAACCTGATGGGCCGTAGCGAATTCCTGCCACGGATCCTGCTGGGTGGCCTTGAGCGAAAGGCTGATGCGCTCGCGGTCGAGATCGACCTCGAGGACCTGCACGTCGATTTCGTCGCCAACCTGCACAACCGAACCGGGGTGGTCGACATGCTTCCAAGACAACTCCGAAACGTGGACGAGGCCGTCCATGCCACCAAGGTCGACGAATGCACCGAAGTTCACGACCGAAGACACCACACCGCGACGGTTCTCGCCGGGCTTGAGGTTGGCAAGGAAGTCCTCGCGCTGTTCCTTCTGAGTCTCTTCGAGCCAGCCACGACGTGAAAGCACAACGTTGTTGCGGTTCTTGTCGAGCTCGATGATCTTGGCTTCGAGGGTGCGGCCGACGTACGGCGCAAGGTCGCGAACGCGACGCAGTTCAACAAGTGATGCGGGAAGGAAGCCGCGAAGGCCGATGTCGATGATGAGACCGCCCTTGACGACCTCGATGACCGGGCCGCTGACGACGCCGTCTTCTTCCTTGATCTTTTCGATCGTTCCCCAGGCGCGCTCGTACTGTGCGCGCTTCTTGGAGAGAACGAGACGACCTTCTTTATCTTCCTTCTGAAGAACAAGTGCCTCGATGACATCGCCCATAGAGACGATTTCAGAGGGATCAACGTCATTGCGAATCGAAAGTTCGCGAGAAGGAATGACGCCTTCAGACTTGTAACCAATGTCGAGAAGAACTTCGTCGCGATCAACCTTGACCACGGTGCCTTCAACGATTTGTCCGTCTTCAACTTGAACCATCGATGCGGTGTACGCCTCGTCGAGTGACAGACCACCAAGATCGTCTTCGATCACCTGACGCGGAACGTAGGTGCCGTCGGCTGCGAACGTTCCCATACCTGCGGGAGCTTCTGCGACGGGTGTGGCTTCTTCAATGGTGGACTGCTCGGACACGAGGGTTCTCTCTTCGATGGACAGGAAGTAGGGGATGGGACAACTCCCCCACAGGCGCGAGGAAGAACGGCAAGGCTAGACCCCTGTCCACAGGGGCCGCCAGCCCGCAAATTGCAGGTCAGACCGCTGGGCGGGTGGCCACGAGCAGAAACTCGGGCCGGTCGATCTCGGGCGTTCGCCGGGCGTACTCCCCTGGGGTCACCGACCAGACCGCATCAACCTGCAATCCGGCCCGGGCAGCGAGCAATCGCAATTCCCGAGGGGTGAAGCAGGTGGTCCATAGGTCTCGGCTGGTTTCGGTGCCATCGGGGGCCCGAAGTGGGGCCGATTCGTGATTCACGCCGGCATCGGCATCGAAGGTGTCGATGTCTTCGAGCCAACGGATCTGGAAATAGGAGGAAAAGGCCGACACCGCGATCCGGCCACCGGGGCGAAGGGCTCGGGCCATACCGTCGAGCACGACTCCGTCGGGATCGGGGCCGACGGCGGCCGCTCCCCCAGCCAGACCAAATGCGCCTTGGCATAGCGAGATCACCGCATCGAACTCGCCGTCGAAGGGAAGGGCTCGTGCATCGAGGCGTTCGAAGGTGGCTCCTTCTGGAGCTCCGTCTCGGGCGAGGTCGATGAAGGTCTGGGCGATGTCGACGCCGTGAACAGCGATACCGCGCTCGGCAAGCGCGTAAGCGTGCCGGCCAGGACCACATCCGACATCGAGCACGCGCATTCCCGGAGTCAGGCCGAGTTCGTCAACCAAGAAGTCGACCTCATTGGCCGTGCCCATCGTGAACGAATAGCGCAGGTACGAAGTTCCCAGATGATCGGCAATTCCCTCGAACCAATGACCTTCGGGCGCGTTGCTCACATCAACCCTTGGCTGCAGCCCACGAGTCACCATGCGAAAGATTCACTTCGAGCGGAACTCGAAGGTCGAAGGCACCCGACATTGCTTCAAGCACGATTGCGGTGACTGCGTCGAGATCGGCGGGCGGAACCTCGCAAATGACTTCGTCGTGCACCTGCAAGATGAGGCGACTGGTTGAACCTGCGGCGTCAAGGGCTCGATCAAGTCGGATCAGCGCAACTTTGAAAATGTCAGCAGCAAGACCTTGAATGCCCGCGTTCATGGCTTGACGCTCGCCGGCTTGGCGAATGCGGAAGTTGTCTGACGCGAGTTCGGGGATCTGACGGCGACGACCGAACAGCGTTTCGGTGTACCCCTTCTCGCGTGCTTCGGCGACAGTGCGTTCCATGTAGTCGTGCACAGCCGGGAACGCGACGAAGTACGCGTCGAGAATCTGCTGCGCTTCGCCGATGGGAACACCCAAGCGTTGCGCGAGACCGAACGCTTCCATGCCATAAGCAAGGCCGTAACTGACCATTTTTGCTTTGGAACGTTGCTCGATCGTGACCGTTTTCGGATCGACATCGAACACTCGCGCAGCGGTTGCGTTGTGAATGTCTTGACCTGATTCAAACGCGCCGATCAAACCCGGATCTTCCGCCAGGTGCGCAATGCAACGAAGTTCGATCTGGTTGTAGTCGGCGATGAGAAGCGTGTATCCCTTAGCCGGCACGAACGCTTTGCGGAATTCGCGACCGAGTTCGCTACGCACGGGAATGTTGTGGAGGTTCGGAGCGTCGGAACTCAAACGACCCGTACGAGCAACGGTCTGGTTGAAGGTCGCATGGATGCGACCGTCGGGAGCGATTTCGGTAAGCAGACCTTCGCCGTATGTCGAACGAAGTTTCTCGACCTCGCGATAGGCAAGCAGGTGCTCAATGATCGGATGTTCACCGAGCAATTTTTCAAGCGTTGCTGCGTCGGTTGAATAACCGGTCTTGGTTTTCTTCTGCGGAGTCAGTTCCAACTTCTCAAACAGGATCTCGCGCAACTTCACGGTGGAGTTCACATTGAACTCTTCACCAGCATCGGCCCAAATCAGCGTTCGGAGTTCATCGCAACGGGCAACGAGTTGGTCCCGCAGCTTTCGAAGTTCACCTTCATCGACGCCAACGCCAAGAATTTCCATGCGGGCAAGAACTCGAACCAGCGGAACCTCAATATCAGTGTTGAGATCGGCAAGTCCGCGAGCAGCCAGAGATTCTTGAAGCGGATCGACGAGTGCGTTCACACCCAGCGCTCGACGCGAGGCTCGTTGTGCCAGCGCCGAAGTATCGGCTCCACCAAAATCGAGTTGGCCTTCGTCTTGGTCATCGTCTTGCGGCAAACGAGCGTCGGCGTAGCGATCAAGCAACGGTTCAAGCGAATAACGCGGTTCGGCGGGGTCGAGCAGGTACGCCGCGATCATCGTGTCGAGTGCAAGGGATCGAAGATCGACGCCACAGGTGTCAAGGCCACGCATCAGTGCTTTGGCATCGTGAGCAACGACTGGACGTCCGCCATCGGCGAAAAGCGATCCGGCAGCTGCCGCAACCTTCGGGGCTGCAAGTGTCTCGGTCGAGATCCAGGCAACTTCACCCATGGCGGCATCGGTGACGAGAGCGAGTCCTTCGAAATCGGAGCGCCCTTCATCGCCCGCCCAAGCGCCCGCCGCAGCAAGCGGTGCGTCGGCCTTTGCCAGTTCGCTGAACAGCGCAATGGCATCTTTCTGCGTCGAGACGTCGGTGCGCTCGGCTTCGAGGACACTTCCGGTCACGGTCTCGGCGGAATCGTTCGCGACACCCAAGACAGCGATGAGGCGATCAAACAACTGACGGAACTCAAGGAAGTCGAACAACTGACGAACTTCGGCAAGATCGAAATTGCCGATCTGCAAGTCGTCGGGATCGACGGTGACTGGCGCGTCGTGACGCAGCTTCATTAAGTCGATGTTGATTCGGGCTTTGTCTTCGTTCTCGGCAAGGTTCTGACGCAACTTCGGCGTGAGTTCGTCGAGGTGTTCATAAATGCCGTCAATGCCGCCGTACTGATTAATCAGCTTCGCTGCAGTTTTTTCGCCAACCCCCGGAACGCCAGGAAGATTGTCGGAAGGATCGCCGCGAAGCGCGGCGTAATGCACATAGTCGGTGGGCTTCACGCCCGTGCGTTCGAAGATTCCCGCTTCGTCATACAACGCATAGTCGGAGACACCGCGCTTGTTGTAGAGCACTTTGATGTGTGGGTCGTGGACGAGCTGATAACTGTCGCGATCTCCCGTGACGATGATGACGTCATCTCCGCGCGCTTCGGCTGCGGTTGCCAATGTGGCGATGATGTCGTCGGCTTCAAAACCGACGAGATCAAGAACGGGAACGCGCAGCGTTTCAACGACTTCTCGAACGATGCCCATCTGCTGACGTAGAAGATCTGGAGTCGCGTCGCGGTTGCCTTTGTAACTGTCCAGCGCTTCGTGCCGGAAGGTTGGTTCGGAACGATCGAATACAACCGCCAAGTGATCGGGCTTCTGATCACGCAGCAGGTTCACGAGCATCGATGTGAAACCAAACACCGCATTGGTGACCTGACCTGATGCCGTTGCCATGTCCGTGGGCAATGCGAAAAACGCTCTGTATGTCAGCGAGTTTCCGTCGATAAGCATCAACGTCGTCATGGAGTCTCCGGTTTGAGGGTGCCGTCGATAATCAGTTCAGCGACGGCACGCATCGTTGTGCGTTCACGCATGGCGGTCTTTTGCACAAACGCGAATGAGTCGGCCTCGGTGAAACCGTGGATGTCCATGAGGATGCCCTTGGCGCGATCCACCACCTTGCGGGTTTCGAGTTGTTCTTCGAGCGATTTCGTTTGTTCGGTAAGCGCTCGCAATTCGCGAAACCGGCCAACTGCCAATTCAATGGCCGGTACGAGGTCGCTTCGCTGGAATGGCTTCACGAGATAGGCCAGTGCACCGGCGTCCCGAGCCTCTTCGACAAGGTCTCGCTGGCTAAAAGCGGTGAGCACTAACACCGCGCATAACTGATCGGCAGTGATTTGTCGGGCCGCGGTGAGACCGTCGATCCCCGGCATCTTGATATCGAGGATTGCGATCTCGGGCTTGAGTTCACGAACGAGGGCGACGGCTTCGTCGCCACGTCCGGTCTCGCCCACGACCTCATAGCCCTCTTCTTCGAGGGTCTCTTTCAGATCGAGTCGGATGATCGCCTCGTCTTCGGCGATGACGACACGGGTCGGCAACGTTGCAGCCCCTTGAGAGTGGAGGTCCGACCAAGTACGGACTGCTTGGGATCGTACCGGCTCAGCCGATGGCGTCGTTGAGTCTGTCGAGCAATTCATCCTGCTGTTGCTCGAGTCGACCGATATCAGCCACAACCTCATTGCGGTGCCGTTCCATTGCCTCAGCATGTCGGGCAGCGGTCCGATGCTCTCGCTCGGCCAGTGGGGTTTCCGACACCAGCGACCGGAGGCGTGCATCATCGGCCTCGTCAGCGAAATGGGCCAGTTGTTCATCGGCGATGGCCAAGTCGCGACGCAGGTCGCGCAACTGCGCACCGATTTCGGTGAGCCTCCGTTCCAACGTCGCCCTGGTCATGGCGGCGAAGTGTAGGACCGGCCCTGCCAGGACCCTCAAGTCCTCCAGGTCGAAGTGGGAAGAAGGGCCTCCGGCCAGTTGGTAGCGTGGCGACCGCACCTCTGCGACGGTGCTGGAATTGGCATACAGGGCGGGCTCAAACCCCGCTGCCCTTCGGGGCTTGAGGGTTCGAGTCCCTCCCGTCGCACGAAGATCCCCTCGGCGCAGGTTTGCCAAGGAAAAATGAAACCGAAGTAGCCGCCTCCGGGTCAGAGCATCAACGCCCTCCACCCACGAGCGAAAGCCGCCACCGACACGATGATCGTCTTCACTTTCCCCGGCCAGGGATCACAGAAACCCGGCATGGGAGACGCGTGGCGAGACCACCCGTCTTGGGAACTTGTGGCGGAAGCCTCCAGCGTCCTCGGCCGTGACCTCGAACATCTCCTTCTTCATACCGAAGCCGAGGAACTCACTCGCACAGATAACGCCCAGTTGTCGACGTTCCTCACGAGCTTGATCGTGCTCGACGCAGTGGAACGACTTGGTGTCGAACCTGCAGCCGCAGCCGGCCACAGTCTTGGTGAGTACACCGCTCTTGTTTCCTCGGGTGCCTTGGCCTTCGACGAAGGCCTCATGCTTGTCGCCGAACGCGGTGCAGCCATGCTCGAAGCAACCACCTCTCGCATCGGAACCATGGCCGCCGTACTTGGTCTCGATGATGACGACGTCGAAGTTGCCTGTGCTCGCGTCGATGGCGACGTGTGGGTGGCCAACTACAACGCTCCCGGACAGGTCGTCATCGCTGGAGATCCCGATGCTGTTGCACGAGCAGCTGAGATCGCGAAGGAAATCGGCGCCAAGAAGGTCATGTCCATGGCCGTCAGCGGTGCATTCCACACTCCGTTCATGGCACCGGCTCGAGATCGCCTCCGCAGCGCAATCGGCACCGCCGATCTTCGTGAAGCCGATCTTCCCGTGTACGCCAATGTCGACGCTCGGGCCCACACCGGCACCGAATGGACCGACCTACTCAATGCGCAGCTGTGCAGTCCGGTTCGTTGGCGCCAAACGCTCGCCAACCTCGGCGATGCCGGCGCAACGGTGTTTGTTGAGCTTGGCCCGGGCAATGTGCTCACTGGAATGGCCAAGCGAACAGTGGCTGATGTGAAGACGCTTTCCGTGTCGACACCTGATGATCTCGACAAACTCCTCACCGCACTGGCGGCTCCGGTTGAAACTGTCGAAGTTCACGAAGGCGAACATCTCTTCGCCACCGAACGAATGGTCGTGAGTCCGGCCGCTGGCGTGTTTGCCCCTGCCGCCGATTTGGCTCCCGGTTTTGTTCTTACGCCCGGCACGGTCCTTGGACTTGTCGGCGAACAAGAAGTTCGGTCTCCGTTCGCAGGGATCTTGGTCGGTGTCCTTGCCGTTGAAGGCGAGCGCGTCACCACCAGTCAGCCAATCGCTTGGTTGCGCACCGCGTGATCAACATCACCCCGAGGAACCGATGACCACTCCAGCCCCACGCGGCGCAACCATCACCGGTTGGGGAACGGCCCTTCCTGACATCATCGTCACCAATGCCGACTTCGAGGCGCGCCTCGATACGACCGATGAGTGGATTAGCGAACGCACCGGTATTCGCGAACGTCGCCACGGCGGCACCACTGCAGGTTTGGCGGTTGAGGCCGGCCGAAAGGCACTCGACATGGCTGGTCTTACCGGCGCCGATATCGATTTCATACTTCTCGCAACGACGACGCCTGATTATCAGATCCCTTCCACCGCCTCGCAGGTGCAGGAAGAACTCGAAATCAACGGCGGCGCATGCGATATCAACGCTGCGTGTTCGGGCTTTGTGTACGGACTCGTTCAAGCACACGGGCTCATCGCCATGGGCCTTAACCGTGTACTTCTCATTGGTTCGGAAACGCTCGCCAAGGTCACCGACCAAGAAGATCGCAATACTGCGATTCTTTTCGGGAACGGAGCAGGCGCTGTTGTGCTCGAAGCAGTTGAAGGCGAAGGCCAATTGGTTTCGTTCGACCTTGGATCCGACGGCACCGCTCGCGAACTTCTCGAAGCCCCGATCGGCGGCTACATGTCGATGGTGGGCAAAGAGGTTTTCCGAAAGGCCGTCACGGTCATGGTCGACTCCGCACGGGCCTCGCTTGCCGATGCGAATCTCACACCAGACGACCTCGCATTGATGGTCCCGCACCAGGCCAATATCCGAATCATTGATGCAGCCTGCTCACGCCTCGGCGTTCCCATCGAACGCACCGCGATCGTTCTTGATCGAACCGGCAACACATCCTCGGCTTCGATTCCGCTCGCCCTTGTCGATGCCATTGAAAATGGTCGTGTGAAGCGCAATGACAACGTGCTGCTTGTTGGTTTCGGTGCCGGCATGAGTTGGGCAAGTGCCATCGTTCGCTGGACTGGTCGTCTTCCGGAGGAAAACGCATGAGCAGAGTTGTCTTAGTTACGGGCGGAAACCGGGGCATTGGCCTCGCATGCGCCAAAGCCTTCGCCGCAGCAGGCCACAAGGTTGCGATCACGCACCGCAGCGCTGCACCCGATGACGCTGGGGACCTTCTGTGTGTGCAATGCGATGTCACCGACACCGATCAGGTCGAAGCAGCGTTCACCGAGATTGAAGAGAAACTCGGTCCGGTTGAAGTTCTCGTCTCAAACGCTGGCATGACAATCGACAAACTCGTGCTGCGCATGACCGACGAGGATTTCTCCGATGTCATTGACGCCAATCTCGTCGGCGGATTCCGCGCCGCCCGCCGCGCTGTTCCCAAAATGATGCGCGCTCGTTGGGGTCGAATCATTTTCATCGGTTCGGTCGTCGGTTCTGTCGGTCAGGCAGGACAGGCCAACTACGCCGCTTCGAAGGCTGGCCTCATCGGTCTCGCTCGCTCGCTTGCCCGTGAGTTCGCGTCACGCAACGTGACCGTGAATGTCGTTGCACCCGGCCCCGTTGCCACCGACATGTTCGCTGCGGTTGACGACGCAATGCGCGAGTCCATTACCAGCGCCGTGCCGCTCGGCCGCATGGGCCAGCCCGATGAAATTGCTGCCGCCGTTTCCTTCCTCGCGTCCGACGAGGCCGGCTACATCACCGGTGCCGTTCTGCCAGTCGATGGCGGACTCGGCATGGGCGGCTAACAGCCCAAGCACCACAAAACCAACGCGACCCCCGACTAGGTTTGTCGCACCGATTACCAAGGAGCCCCGATGAGTGACGATTTCGAAAAGTTCAAGGCCTGCGCCGTTGAGATCCTCGCCGTCTCACCCGACCAGGTGACGATGGAAGCCAAGTTCGCTGACGATCTCGATGCCGACAGCCTCGACCTCGTTGAACTGGTCATGAAGCTCGAAGAAGAGTTCGACGTTTCCGTCGACGAATCCGAGCTTGAGAACATCACGACCGTTGGCGAAGCCTACGAACTGGTGATGTCGAAGCGGTGAGCACAAAGCGTCGGGTAGCGATTACAGGCGTTGGTGTCGTCAGCCCATGTGGCATTGGCACCGAGGCGTTCTGGAACGGATTGGTGTCGGCCGCGCCCGAAGGGCTGCGTCGCATCGAGAACTTCGATCCCGAACCGTATTTCGCTAACCCGAAAGAAGCGCGTCGCACCGACCGCTTCGCGCAGTTCGCGTTGGCAGCCGCCGACGAAGCACTGACGATGTCCGGCGATGTTGGCGGCGATCCCACCCGCAAGGGTGTTTGGATCGGCACCGGCATCGGCGGGCTCACCACTCTTGAAGAACAGGTGCTCGTCAACGAGCACAAGGGTGCTCGCCGAGTCAGCCCGTTCATGGTTCCGATGCTCATGGCCAATGCGGCCTCCGCCGCGATCTCCATGAAGTACGGCTGGCAAGGCCCGTGCGAAAACACCTGCACCGCCTGTGCCGCTGGCACCCAATCGATTGGCAACGCATACCGACTCATCGTGTCGGGCCTATGCGATGCCATGGTCACCGGATCTTCCGAAGCCGTCATGACCCCCACCTGCATTGCTGGCTTCACGAACATGACCGCGATGTCTTCGGACAACATGTCCCGCCCCTTCGACCGTGAGCGCAACGGTTTCGTACTCGCTGAAGGTTCCGGTGTACTCGTGCTCGAGGAAATGGAATCGGCCAAAGCGCGTGGCGCAACGATCCTCGCTGAACTCATGGGCGCGGCATCGAATGCCGACGCGCACCACATCACTGCGCCGTCACCTGGCGGTGTTGGCGCAATCAATTGCATGCGCACCGCGATTGCCGATGCTGGTCTCGTGCCTTCAGATGTCACCTACGTAAATGCTCACGGCACCTCAACCCCGCTGAACGATGCTGCCGAAGCTGCTGCGATCGCCGAAGTCTTTGGCGACACTCCCCCAGCAGTGACTTCATTTAAGGGTGTTACCGGACATGCGCTTGGTGGCGCTGGTTCCATCGAAGCGGTCGGCATTGTGCTCGGCATGCAGAAAGGCGCGATCCCGCCCACTGCTGGCTATGAAAACGCTGATCCCGAAATGGCACCTATTGACATCGTTGTGGGCGCGGCCCGTGAATGGACTCCCGCTCCGGTGCTTTCGAACAGTTTCGGTTTCGGTGGCCACAACGGCTGCATCGTGATCGGCCCACCGCCGGCCTGAGCCGTTTCAGTCGAGACTTCCTTCTCGACGCAATAACCACTCTTTAGCGCGCACTCCCCCACCGAACTGTCCGACGCCGCCGCTACTCGGTAGTACTCGGTGACAGGGAACGATGATGGCGATTGGATTTGTGGCCATCGCACTTCCAACGGCGCGCGCTGCTTTGGGTCGACCTGCGCGCTCCGCTAAATCGCCGTAGGTAATCGTCTGTCCGAACGGCACGCCTTCCAACGCGTTGAGAACTTCACCGCGAAAGCCCGAGCGCGCGCTGCGATCAATCGCCACATCGAAAGATGTGCGCTCTCCATCGAAGTACTCGTTCAACTGGGCAAGAGCTACTGCGAGATGCGCATCGGCAACTGAGGTTCCCGAGAGGTTTTCGTCGAGATCGCCGAACCACACGCGACAAATGCCGACATCGTTGGTAAGAACAGTGAGCGCACCGATCGGCGTGTCGATCAGTGCTTTGGCCATGACTCAGGCGTCGGCGAAGACGAAGAGGAGTTCGGTTTCGGCTGCAGTTTCGCCACCGACATGGGCGCGGCCCGAACCTTTGCCCGCACGAGCCGACATTCGGCCGAGCGTGACTTCGAGTTCAAGAACATCGCCAGGCACTACCTGACGACGGAATCGCGACTTCTCAACGCCACCGAACAACGGCAACTTGCCGGCGAATGCGGGATCACTCAGCACCGCGTAAGCGCCGAGTTGTGCGATGGCTTCAAGCATGAGCACACCAGGCAGCGTTGGCCGACCGGGGAAATGCCCGGGAAAGAACCATTCCTCGCCGGTGATGCGCCACAAGCCCTTTGCCGAAGAACCGATTTCGAGTTCGGTGACTTCGTCGAGAAGAAGAAATGGTGGCCGATGCGGAAGAACATCGGCAGGAGCAGGAAAGCTCACTTGCCAAGCGCCTTGAGAAGATTTGCAGGCGTGTCTTTCGGGCTGACCTTGTACCAGGCCTGCTCGATCTTGCCCTTCTCGTCAATCAGGAAGGCAGAGCGCACAATGCCCATGTACTTCTTGCCGTACATCGACTTTTCGCCCCAGACGCCGAACTTCTCGGCCACGACATGTTCGGGATCAGACAGCAACGTGAAGCCGAGCTTGTACTTGTCATCGAACTTGGCGAGCTTGGCGGGAAGATCGGGGCTGATACCGATGATGACGGTGTCGCCGATCTTCTTGGCGATGTCACGGAGACCACAGCTTTGCGTCGTGCAGCCGGGCGTATCGGCCTTTGGGTAGAAGTACACGAGCACCTTGGTGCCGGCGAAACCAGAAAGCTTCACCTTGGTGTCGGTTTGATCAGCGAGCGTGAATGCGGGTGCTTTCGCACCAACCGCGAGTTGTGTGGTGGCCATCCCCTGAAACTAGTGGGCGAGGACAACTGGGCACGACGCTGGGATCCAAAGTGGGTGCTGCACGACAAAACGAAAGAAGGGGAGCACTTGCGTGCTCCCCTTCGATCAGAACTGCGTGGTGAAACTCAGGCGCCAGCCTTGGCCGATGCCTTGAGCTTCGCTCCAGCCGACACCTTGGCGGCGTTGGTTGCGGGAACGTTGATGGTCTCGCCGGTCTGCGGGTTGCGAGCGGTACGAGCCTTGCGGTGGGTCTGCTCGAAGCTGATGAAGCCCGGAAGCGTCAGCTTCTCGGCGCCCTTGGCAACAACCTCGTGTGCGATGTCTTCAAACGACTTGAGAGTCTTCTCCACGTCGGCCTTGGTCTGGCCCGTCCGGTTCGAGATCTCGGCGATGAGTTCGCTCTTGGTCATGACTTCCTCCTGTTGGCCCAGCCATGTGGCCCGGCACGGGTTGGCTTCCGGGTCGGCCCCCGGTCACCTTCGAACTCGGGCAGGACCGCCCGATGGGACTCAAGCATTGCGGCAGTTGAGGCGGAAATGGTGGATGGCAGCGGATTTTTCTGCATGACTATGCAGGAAGATGAATCAGGGCTGGTCAGAGGTCCTGCGAAGGCCCCCGTCATTCCTCGACATTCATCATGAATTTGGCCGAATGGGCGAAATAGCCCAGCATCCGAGCCTCGTCCTCGTCACTCAGGGCCCCTGCTTCGACCTCGGCCCCCACCGCATTGGCCATGAGTCGGAACCAGGCCTCACGTTCGGCCTCGCCGATCACATAGGGCGCATGGCGCATACGGAGGCGAGGATGGCCTCGCTGCTCGCTATAGGTCTGCGGACCTCCCCAGAACTGCACGAGGAACATCCGGAGTCGTTCACGGGCGCCATCGAGGTCATCGGCCGGATAGAGCGGCGCCAGCACCGGATCGGCGATGACACCGTCATAGAAGCGATCGACGAGTCGATTGAAGAATTCAGGGTCGACCCGATCGAACAGCGGTTGCTCAAGAGGGATCTGGCGGCGTTCGCTGCCTTGAGAACCGTCGGTCATGACTCGTCGAGAGCAGCGCGCACTTCAGCAATGAACGCGCCTGCGCCGGCAGGACCTTCGCCCTCGACGACACGACGCATGAGCGCCGAACCGATGACACAGCCATCGGCGACCTGACTGACTTCGGCCGCTTGTTGACCGTTCGAGACGCCAACGCCAACGAGCACGGGCTTATCGGTGATTGCTTTAAGCCGACGAGCGATAACGAGTGAAGACTCGGCAAGTGCATCGCGTTCACCAGTGACGCCAAGAAGTCCGACGGCGTACACAAAACCACGAGATCGAGCGACAACTCGGGGAAGTCGTTCGTCGGGAGCGGTTGGTGCAGCGAGCATCACCGTTTCGATTCCCGCTGGATCGGCTGCAGTGGCCCACGGACCGACCTCTTCAAGCGGAAGATCCGGAAGGATCGCCGCTCGCACACCGGCTTCGTACATCAACGACGCAAAACGTTCGTGACCCATATGGAATGCCAGGTTGTAATAGGTCATCACGGCGAGCGGAACACCGGCATCGATGGTGCGGAGTGTGTCGAGCACCGTGACTGGACTGGCGCCGTCGCGTAATGCCAGTTCACTCGCTTCCTGAATGATGGGACCGTCCATGACCGGATCAGAAAACGGAATGCCGATTTCAATCGCATCGGCACCGGCGTCGGCGACAGCGCGAACAACGTCGGGCCACTCGTCGTGAAGTCCGCCGGTGACATAGGCAACCAACAACTTGCGACCACTTTCACGAGTGGCGCGCAACGAGCGTTCAAACTCCCCCGGCTCAGATGGCGCGTCGGGGATCGTGAGTCCTTCTTCGGCAAGCGTCGGTGTCATCCGAGGATTTCCATCATTTGGCCGACGTCTTTATCACCACGGCCAGACATGTTGAGGAGCACGGTCTTTCCGGCGAGCTTCGCACGATCGCGACTGATCCATGCGAGTGCGTGCGCTGGTTCGAGCGCCGGGATGATGCCTTCGGTGCGGCTGAGAAGTTGGAATGCAGCAATGACTTCGTCATCGGTGACCTGCTCGTAGCGAGCACGACCGATTGAGGAAAGGTGGGAATGCTCAGGACCGACGCCGGGGTAATCGAGACCAGCGGAAATCGAGTGGGCTTCTTGCACCTGACCAAATTCGTCCTGCATGAGATAGCTCTTCATGCCGTGCACAACGCCGGGCACGCCACGACCAACTGCTGCGCCACCGGCGGGCTCAACGCCGACGAGTTCCGCAGTGGTGTCAGCGAAACCACTGAAGATGCCGATCGCATTTGATCCGCCGCCAACGCATGCGGTGACGACATCGGGAATTTCGTTGTCGAGCAACTTGGCGCACTGCTCGCGAGATTCCTTGCCGATGACGGTGTGGAATTCACGCACCATCCACGGATAGGGGTGCGGGCCCATCACCGATCCAAGGCAGTAATGGGTGTTTTCAACCGTGGCGACCCAATCGCGCATGGCTTCGTTTACGGCATCTTTGAGCGTGCGGCTGCCAGACATTGCCGGAACAACTTCGGCACCAAGCAAACGCATGCGGAAGACGTTGAGCGCCTGGCGTTCCATATCAACTTCACCCATAAAGACTTTGCATTCCATGCCCATGAGCGCAGCAGCGGTTGCCGATGCAACACCGTGCTGGCCCGCACCGGTTTCGGCAACGAGTCGGGTCTTACCCATGCGCTTGGCAAGAAGGGCTTGGCCGAGCACGTTGTTGATCTTGTGCGAACCGGTGTGATTGAGATCTTCACGCTTGAGCAGCACGCGCACACCGAGTTCGGCAGAGAGCCGATGACACTCGGTGATCGGCGACGGGCGGCCTGCGTAGTCGGCCAGCAATCCATCGAGTTCGTCACGGAACGATTGGTCGGCCCACGCCTCGCGGAAGGCCGCTTCGAGTTCCTGACAGGCCGGAACAAGAGTTTCGGGCACATAGCGGCCCCCGAACTCTCCGAAACGACCACTTGATGACGGCTCGGGCAGTGACATGACGTTGAGGCTAGGCCGGGGCCGGGTCGGTAGAGAACTCAGACAGGGCATCTCTTGCCGAAGCAATGAATGCAGCGAGGGCGTCGGGATCCTTGTGGCCAGGAGATGCCTCGACCCCACTCACCGCATCGACGCCCCACGGACGAACGCGCTCGATAGCCTCAGCCACGTTCGCCGGGTTGAGGCCGCCAGCAAGAATGACGCGCCGACGCTGCGGGAGGTCGGCGACCTGCGACCAATCGAAGGTTTCGCCCGAGCCTGGCGTCGGCGAATCGAGCAGGACCGCATCGATCGGGTAGTCATCGAGCTGTACGAGCCGGGGATCATCGGCAGTGAAGACCTGCACAAGGAACGGAACGATGTCACGCAAAGCTTGCGAGACCTCCGGGCCCTCGTTTCCATGCAGCTGCACACCACGGAGCCCGGTCGCCTTCACAATGTCAAGAATGTGTTCGGCCGACTCGTTGCGGAAGACACCGACCGCAATCGCTTCACCGGGAAGTTGCGGAACGATTTGCGCAACCGTTGTGACATCGACCCGTCGTTTTGATTCGGCAAAAATGAAACCAAGCGCGTCAGCGCCGAGAGACACCGCAAGCAGTGCGTCCTCGGCGCTTGTTGTACCGCAGATCTTGATGAACACGTCGCGACGCTAGCGGCGCGACGTGTTCATCACGCGATCATTTGTTTCGACAGACTCAGGCGTCGACCATGCGACCGCTGAGGTATTCGTCATACGCCGCGAGGTCGAGATGACCATGTCCGCAGTAATTGAAGAGGATGACCTTTTCTTCGCCTGACTCCTTGGCGGCAAGCGCTTCGTCGATGGCGACAGCAATGCCGTGACCACATTCGGGAGCGGGAACCTTGCCTTCGGCGTTCGCAAACTTGATCGCCGCATCAAAGACCTTGCCCTGATTGATAGCAACGGCTTCCATGCGACCCTCGTGCACAAGCTTCGAGACGATCGGAGAATCGCCGTGATAGCGAAGGCCGCCAGCGTGGATCGACGGTGGCATGAAGTCAGCGCCAAGTGTGTACATCGGCATAAGCGGGGTCATGCCGGCGACATCGCCGAAGTCGTATTCGAAACGGCCTTGTGTGAGGGTCGGGCACGATGACGGTTCGACCGCAACAAGGCGAACGCTTTCGTCGGGCACGAACGGGAAAGCAATACCACCGAGGTTCGAGCCGCCACCACACGGAGCGATCACAACATCGGGAAGTTCTTCGCCAGCAGCGCGCAACTGATCGCGTGCTTCAAGACCGATCACGGTCTGATGGAGAAGTACGTGGTTGAGCACTGAACCGAGTGCGTAATGCGAGTCGTCGCGCTGCACACAGTCACGAACGGCATCGGAAATTGCTGCACCGAGCGAGCCAGGATTTGAAGGATCGTCGATTGGTGACGGAACAACGTCGCCGCCCCACACCTGCATCATGATCTTGCGATACGGCTTCTGTTCGAACGAAGCGCGCACCATGTAGACCATGCATTCCATGTCGAACTGGGCAGTGGCGAACGAAAGTGCGGTGCCCCACTGGCCCGCTCCAGTTTCGGTGGTGAGGCGATTAATACCTTCCATCTTGTTGTAATAGGCCTGCGGCACGGCAGTGTTCGGCTTATGTGAACCGGCCGGTGACACTGATTCATCCTTGAAGTAGATGCGAGCGGGCGTGTCGAGCATCTTCTCAAGACGTTCGGCGCGAACGAGCGGAGTCGGGCGCCACAGACGAAGGATGTCGAGCACTGGACCGGGGATGTCGATCCACGGTTCCGGCGACATCTCCTGCATGATCAGTTCCATCGGGAACAGCGGCGCGAGATCGTCGGGCGTGACGGGCTCACGGGTGCCGGGATGCAGCGGTGGATCCATCGGCGTCGCAAGTCGCGGAAGGATGTTGAACCACGCCGAGGGCATCTCGGATTCGGACATGTTGAAGCGGGCCATTGTGACTCCCCTGTCTCGTTGTACGGCGCCGATCCTAGGACCGGCGAGCACTCCGAAGCGCTGAAACGCCGCCCTCGGGATCGCCTGAGGTCACGAGGTGTTCGCCCACAAGGACGGCGTGGTACCCCGCCCCGGCAAGAACGGCCGCATCACCCGGGCCGGTGATGCCCGATTCGGCCACACGCACCACACCAGCGGGCATCTTTGGAGCCATGCGCACTGCCCGATCTGTATCGACGGCGAAGGTCACGAGGTCTCGCTGATTCACGCCGATCAGATCGGCGCCAGCGGCGACAGCCCGATCGAGTTCAGCTTCGTCATGGATCTCGACAAGCGCATCGAACCCAATCGCACGGGACAACTTCAGGAAAGATTCGAGTTCGGCTTGGTCAAGCGCGGCCGCGATGAGCAACACGCAGTCGGCGCCCATAATGCGGGCATCGCAAACATCGCGAGCACTGACAGTGAAGTCTTTACGTAAGACCGGTAGCGAGCATGCCTCGCGCGCACCAACAAGATCCTCGACCGATCCGCCAAAGAAATCGACATCGGTAAGCACCGACAAACACGCGGCGCCACCGCGTTCGTACTGACGAGCGAGTTCGATTGGATCAAGCCCCGACGCAAGGTCGCCCTTCGAAGGCGACCGCCGTTTGATTTCAGAGATAACGGCGATATCACCCGATGCAACTACTGCATCAAGTGCCGCACGGAATCCACGCGCAGGCGCGACGGACATCGCCCGCTCGACGAGTTCGTCGAACGGGCGATCGTCGCGAGCCGCAACCACTCGGTGCGCCTCAAGGATTCGGTCGAGATAGGTGGTCAGTTTGGAAGACCCTTTGCGTTACCTGTTGGAGTCGACATCACCATCATCGGCGGTTCGGCCATAAGGCCACCGAGCGTGCCGAAAAGTTCCTTCATCGCGTCCGAGCCGCCGTGCACGCCAAGTGCTTCGCCGTCGGAGTAAAGCTCGAAGATCCAGACGGTGTTTTCATCACCGGCATCACGATGGAACGAGTACACGAGCGTTCCGGGTTCATCGGCAACCACGGGAAGCATGGTTTCGAGCGCTGCGACGCCTTCATCGCGCTTGCCGGGTTGAAACACCATCTTTACGAACAATGAGGTCTGGGTCATGTGCGCAGACCTTAGGCCAACCGCTAACGATTCCGCTCCGCTCGGATACTTCGAGAAATGGCCACCGCCGGAGCGGCAAGAAACCCAAGCAGTGCCAAGACGAGGCCGACCACACCAACGGCGATAAGAAACGGGAGGTTCACGATGACGCCGAGGATGACGCCGAAGATTCCGCCAAGAAAACACACGATCGGTGCAAGTTGAAGTGAGCGGCCAACTTCAGTGCCTTCGACGCCGATGTCTTCGAGCAGTCGAGGATCGATTTCGTCATCGCTGTCGTCGAAGGGAACGAAGTCGTATCGACCCGGGACGGGTTTGCCCGTTGACACCGGATCGGGTTGCGAAAGGCGCATGCGTTCATCGTGTGCCCGACGACGTTCGGGGTCACCCAAGATCGCCCACGCCTCATTGATTGACTGCATCTCTCGCTCGTTTGATTGTCGAGCAGCGTCGTTGGTGTGGAAATCAGGATGATGGATGCGGGCCAGCTTCAGATACGCGCTGCGAATGTCGGCAGCGCTCGCCGATGGCGTCACACCAAGTCGGGCGTAGAGCGGATCATTCATGGCAAGCGCTCAGCGGACCGAACCGGGCTCAACGACTATTGCTGCGCAATCGGTGGAACCGGTACGAACAGTTACTTGGGATCCAGGGATCACCGCGCGTCCGACTCGAGCGAGCGCAAGCGCGGGAAGGTCAGTGCTCAACGCACAAGCAACACTCGTGATAGTGCCGACTGACGCTCCGTCAAGAAACACTTCATCACCGAGATTTACATCGTTGTCGAGCACGAGGAGTCGAATCGGGTGCGGAACGTTGTTGCCGCGGCTGTCGATACGCGCAACGAGTTCTTGTCCGGTGTAGCAGCCCTTGGTGAAACTCACTGAGGCGTCGATCACCCATGCGCCTGCTTCACCCGGAATGGTTTCGTCGGTGAGTTCACTGCCCATCGAAGGAATTGCGTGTGCGATCCGATAGCGATGCATCGCTTCCGGGGCAACCATGATTTCAGGCAGTGCACCTTCGAGGTCCTTCGCCGAATCGAGTTGTAATTCGTCTCGCCCCGCCACACCGGGACCAACAGGAGAACCAACAAGGACTCCTCCGACATCTTCCCCGCCGAGGCGAACCACCGAGGAATCCCACCGATGCTGCACAAGTACACAGTTCTGCACATCAGCAATCGTTGCTTTGGTTCGCAGCAAGAATCGATTCAATCGAGTGCGCAGCACCTCGCCGTAACCGGAATCGGTTTCCAGGATGTAGTTCTCAGGATCGATCCGATACACACGCAGCCAGGCATCGACTTTGCCCGTTGGCGCCAAAAGGAAAGACCACGCACTGTCGCCAGCCATCGCCACAACGTCTTGGCTCAGTTGCCCTTGTAGGTAGCGAGCCGCATCCGGACCACTTACCGCCACAACATCGCGTTCAACAACGGCTACACCACCCGAACCTCGGAGCGCCTCATAACCGGCGATGATCTGATCGATCGAAGAAGCTGTCACGCTCTTGAGTGTCGCACCTTCGCTGGCCAATTGCACCAGCAACGGCAATGAATCAGTCGACGGCCTCGCCGCGCCGCTGCGCAGTCATTCGCCGTGCACCAGGAACTGCGCTGAGCAACCCGCGGGCCTTATTGCGACATTCGAGATCTTCGTGCTCGGCGATGCTGTCGGCAACGATGCCCGCCCCGGCTTGCACATGGGCGATGCCATCGGCGCCAACAACGAGTGTGCGAATAGCGATTGCGGTATCGATGGTTCCCGAGAAATCGATGTAGCCAACGACGCCGGCATAGGGACCGCGCTTGACGGGTTCAAGTTCGTCGATGATTTCCATGGCGCGCACCTTCGGAGCGCCCGAGACCGTTCCCGCAGGAAGCGTTGCCCGAAGAACATCGATCGGAGTCTTTCCTTTGGCGAGTTCACCAGAGACTTGAGAGGTGAGGTGCATCACGTGGCTGTAGCGCTCAAGAATCATCATTTCGTCAACTTGTTCGGTTCCGAACTCGACGACACGACCGACATCGTTGCGAGCAAGATCGATGAGCATCACATGCTCAGCTATTTCTTTCGGATGTTCGCGAAGTTCTGCACCGAGTCGACGATCCTCTTCTTCCGTAGCACCACGACGACGAGTGCCGGCAATTGGACGCGAAATCACGCGATTGTCGACCAGTTTCACCATGGGTTCGGGAGACGATCCGGCGAGGCTGAGTTCTGGCATGCGCACGAAGTACATGTAGGGACTCGGGTTCACCTGACGAAGGACTCGATAGAAATCGAAAGGATCGGCGCCGAGCTCAAAAGAAAAACGCTGCGACAAGACAACTTGGAAGATGTCACCGTCGAGAATGCGTTCCTTCGCGACATCAACCGCGCTCTGCCACTGGTTGTAGGTCATCGAACCGGTGACATCGGGAAGCTCGGGCGACGGCGAAGGCGGATCAACCATTGGTTCAGCGAGTGGCTGCGCGCCGTCAGCTGCGAGTTGCTCGAGACGAACGATTGCTTCGTCGTAGAGCCGATCGAGTTCGCTCGCGCTCACGCCTTCCGGAACGAGCACATTGTCGATAAGTGTGACGCGCTGCCGGAAATGGTCGAATGCCGCTAGCTGACCAATGACGGCCATGACCGCATCGGGATACCCCGTGGCATCACGTGGCGTTTCATCAAGTTGTTCGACCTCGCGCACAACGTCGTAGCCGAGATAGCCAACAACGCCACCGTGAAGCGGAGGAAGTGAATCGATCGATGGTGAGCGATACGCAGCAAGAAGCCATTCGATGGCGGCGAGGATTCCCTTGTCGCGGGGCATCGCCGCAGGCAGATCGCCATCGACAGTGACGACACCGTTACGAAGCACCAGCGTCGCAATCGGATTGCGACCGACAAAGGAGAACCTGCTCCAGCGTTCGCCGTGTTCGACCGATTCAAAAAGAAACCCCGGTTGCTCGTCGCCGCATAGGCGCGCAAACGCAGCGACCGGGGTAATGAGATCAGCAAGAAGTTCACGCCACACCGGCACAACACTGTGGTTGGCGGCAAGGGCATGAAATTCATCTCGCGAGGGCGAAACGTCCAAGATCAGTCTCCGTCACCGAATGCGGTGAAGAAGCATGAGTAATTACCTGTGTGGCAGGCACCCTTGCCTTCTTGTTCAACGATGAAGAGCAATGTGTCGCCGTCGCAGTCGTAATAGGCCTCTCTCACATACTGACGGTCGCCAGAGGTTTCACCCTTGCACCAATATTCCTGGCGAGAACGACTCCAGAACCATGTGCGTCCCGTCTCAAAGGTTTGGCGCAATGAATCGGCATTCATCCACGCCATCATCAAGACCTTGCCCGTTCCTTCTTCCTGAACGATTGCAGGAACAAGGCCATCAGAGTTGAAGGTGACCGCGGCAAGCTGTTCGGCGGTGACAGAGATCGGAATGCTTTCGGGCATGGCGCCACGCTAGCGGCGGGCCTGACTGCCGAGGAACGGGTTTTCCGACTGATCCTCGGTTAGAGGTAGAGCCCGGTACTTCCCTCGGAAAGGCGTTCGGAGGCAACCGCGTGAACATCTCGTTCACGCAAGATGATGTAGTCCTCACCCCGGACCTCGACCTCATAGCGATCCTCGGGACTGAAGAGCACTTGATCACCTTGCTCCATCGACCGAACGTTTGGACCGACTGCCATGACTTCAGCCCACACCAATCGCTTTCCGATTTGAGCAGTTGCTGGAATGAGAATGCCGCCGGTTGAACGACGCTCCCCTTCAGGACCACCCAAGTGCACAAGAACGCGATCGTTCAGCATTTGGATAGGAAGTTTTTCGCCGTCGGCGCCAACGCCTTCGGTCAGTCGATCGGTGGTCTGCGATGAGGGCACAACACGACGGTACCGTCTCCACCCGTGACCGACGACTTCGCGCCCCACTCTCTCCGCTTCGCTACCGCCGATGGGCTTTCGCTTGAAGCCGAACTGATCGTTCCCGAAGGGGCACGAGCTGCGGTCGTTCTTTGCCATCCCCACCCTCAACAGGGCGGGAACATGACCTCGCTCGTCACCAGCGAACTTTTCCGGTCGTTGCCCTCGTCGGGTTTGGCGGTGCTGCGCTTCAACTTCCGCGGCGTTGGCACCTCTGAGGGCGAGCATGAGTTCGGTGTCGGCGAAGCCCTCGACATCGTCGCCGCGATCGACGCGATGAGCGCCGCTTGCCCCACACTTCCCCTCTTCGTTTCAGGATGGTCATTCGGCGCGGACACATCCCTCTCGGTACTCGACCCGCGAATTTCGGCTTGGCTGGCTTGTGCTCCCCCACTACGCGTCCTTCCTCTTGAGGACCTCAGTGCCGCAGCTGGTGCAGATCCGCGACCGAAGTTGCTGATCGTTCCAGAACACGACCAATTCCGAGACCCAGCGTCAGCCATCGATGCGACCGCAACGTGGCTGAACACCGAAGTTGTTGCCGTGGCTGGCGCCGATCATTTCTTTGTCGGACGCACACACAAAGTCGCTGCGCTCATCGTTGCGCGCATCGACGCGCAACTCGCGATGTAAACGAATTCAGAACTACGGACGGACGTTGACTCCGGCCGCAATCATGTGTTCTTTTGCTTCGGCAATTGCGTGATCGTCGAAGTGAAAGATTGACGCGGCCAACACGGCATCGGCTCCGCCCGCAACGACGCCATCGACCAAATGATCGAGGGTTCCGACGCCACCTGACGCAATGACAGGAACACCGACAGCCGTTGAGACAGCGGAGGTGAGTTCGAGATCGAATCCGTCTCGGGTGCCGTCACGGTCCATTGAGGTCAGAAGAATTTCGCCCGCGCCTAGGGATTCAGCTCGTTGCGCCCACTCGACGACATCGATTCCGGTTGGCGTACGGCCTCCGGCGACATAAACCTCCCAGCCTTCGCTGGCGCTTCCATCTTCGGCACGGAGACGCGCGTCAATGGCACAGACAACACATTGGTTTCCGAACACTTCAGCGATTTCACTAATGAGTTCTGGCCGAGCCACTGCAGCGCTATTGACCGAGACTTTGTCAGCGCCGGCACGCAACATTGTGCGAGCGTCGTCAACAGTTCGGATTCCGCCACCAATCGTGAACGGAATGAACACTTGCTCAGCTGTGCGACGCACAACATCGACCATGGTCTCGCGGCCGTCAGAGGTTGCCGTGATGTCGAGGAAAACGAGCTCATCGGCTCCGTCGGCGTCGTATCGAGCGGCAAGTTCGACAGGGTCGCCGGCGTCGCGCAGGCCAACGAAGTTCACGCCCTTCACGACGCGACCATCAGTGACATCAAGGCAGGGAATAATGCGTGCAGTCTTCATCGTGATCAGGCCACACGTCGCACACGAACAAGCGTGTCGATTGCCGTACGTTCGCCATCGTCGGTTGTGACGGAACGCTCGACGCGACCCGACTTCTCGGTCACGAGTTCAACGTCGAGCACGATCTCGGCTGCAGTGAGATCGTCAATGATGTCTTCGGCCGTCAGCAAGAACGCGGGATTCTGCGGACCTCCGCAGCCTTCGGTCAGGTTGAGAAGGTCATGGCCAACTAAGACCAAGGTTCCGCCAACCCCAAGAGCGCGAACGGCGGTGATCATCGATGCCCGTCGTTCTTCGGCGCCAAGTTGCAGATAGAAAACCGCAACGAGGTCATAGCCGTCCGTCGGCGGTTCCCACGTAGTGACGTCAGCAACGACCCAAGTCGCGTCAACACCGTTTTCTGCGGCAAGCTTCCGACCCTTTTCAATGCCCACATCCGAGAAATCGACGCCAGTTGCGGTCCAGCCTTGTTTGGCCAACCAAACCGCATTTCGACCTTCGCCACATGCGAGATCGACTGCGGTTCCTGGGGTGAGATCGGCAACCTCGGGAGGAAGAAACTGATTTGGTTCGCCCTTCCAAATGAGCTCAGACGTGTCGTATCGCGCATTCCAGTCCGAAGCATCCATCGCTGAAGTCTAGGACCGCGAACGATTCACGACTTCAGGGGTTTCGACGAACCGCTCCAAGCGCGTCCTGCAACGTGAATGCACCTTCATAGAGTGCTCGTCCAACGATCGCGCCGGACAGACGACGACCAGCAGAACGGAGCGCTTCAAGAGCGGCAATGTCCGCAAGCGTTCCAACGCCACCCGATGCGATGACAGGAAGTTCGGTGGCTTCAAGAACTTCGCCAAGGCCGTCGAGATCTGGGCCTTCGAGGGTTCCATCTCGACCAATCTCGGTGACGATCAGAGCTTCGACACCCGCATCAGCGAATCCGCGGGCAACGTCGAGGAGATCCTGACCCGATCCTTCTTCCCATCCGCGCACTGCAACTTCGCGACCACGAGCATCGAGACCAACGGCCACGGCGTGGCGTGACGCCAGTTTGCGAACGAGATCCGGATTTTCGAGAGCAGCAGTTCCGAGAACAACGCGGGAAACACCAGCGTCGAACAATGCATCGGCCGCTCCTTCGCTGCGCACGCCGCCACCAGTTTGAATCGGCACGTCGACCGCATCGCAGATCGCAGCGATGACTTCGCGATTGAGCGGCGAACCTGTACGTGCCGCATCGAGATCCACCACGTGAATCCAACGAGCACCTGCGTCGGCAAACACCTTGGCCTGCGCAACTGGATCGTTGTTGTAAATGGTTTCGCGTGCGTAGTCACCCTGATACAGACGTACGGCATGACCGTTGAGCAGATCAATGGCGGGATACAACTCCATCAACTTCCAACCTTCAGACGAGCGGCGTCAACAAAACCCCGCAGAAGTTCAAGTCCAACCGTTCCCGATTTTTCGGGATGGAATTGCGTGGCCCACAACCCATCTCGTTCGACCGCCGCCGCAACGGGACCGCCGTAGTCGCAGGTCGCAACCACAGATTCGCCGTCAGCGTCGGCGGCATAAGAGTGAACGAAATACACCCACACCGGATCTTCCACAGTCGCGAAGAGATGGCTTGGCCGACGAACATCAACAAGGTTCCATTGCATCTGTGGCCGCTTGACAGTGTCGGGTAGAAGCCGGAGTCGACCCGGCAGCACACCAAGCCCTGCAGCGCCAGGTGATTCCTCGGATCCTTCGTACAACATCTGCATACCGACACAAACGCCAAGGAACGGACGATCATCGTTCGCCGCAGCAACAGCGACCTCGTCGAGTCGACAGTCACGCAATGCGTCCATGCACGCGCCGAATGCACCAACACCGGGAAGAACTACGGCGTCAGCATCAGCAATGAGTCCGCCATCGGCAGTGAGGCGCGCGTCGGCGCCCACGCGCTCAAGCGCTTTTTGCGCTGAACGCAGATTGCCAATCCCGTAGTCGAGAACCGCAACAAGCGGCCGGACATCGTTGGTCACAACACGCCCTTGGTGGAGGGGACTCCCCCACCTTCGACACGAACGGCGTCACGAAGCGAACGGGCAACGCTTTTGAACGTCGCTTCGACGATGTGGTGAGTGTTCACGCCGCGAACCAAAGAGATGTGCAGAGTGAGCGCCGCCGACGTTGCGAACGCGCGCCAGAACTCCTCGATGAGTTGAGGATCGAAGGGCGGATCACTGAGAATCTTCTGCCCAGGAAATTCAACCTCGTAGACGAGGAATGGGCGGCCGGAAAGATCGAGAGCGACATCGACAAGGGCTTCATCGAGCGGGACTCGATTCGACGCAAAGCGGCGAACACCCGCTTTGTTGCCGAGCGCGACAGCAAATGCTTCGCCAAGAGCGATACCCACGTCTTCAACGGTGTGGTGAGCGTCGATCTGGAGATCGCCTTCGGCCTTCACGATGAGATTGAAACCGCCATGGCGACCAAGTTGGGCGAGCATGTGATCGAAGAACGGCAGACCGGTCGAGGTTTCGTGACGGCCTTCACCATCAAGATCGATTTCGATGACGATGGACGTTTCTGAGGTTGCGCGAGCAACTGTTGCCGCTCGGCGACCATCGTCGGTTCGTGTTGCACTCACTGGAGGGCCTCCTCAAGAGCGGAAAGGAACGAATCGTCCTCACCGGGTGTTCCGATCGTGACACGCAAACAGCCTTCAAGGCGCGGCCACGATGAACAATTACGAACAAGCACAGAGCGGTCAACCAAGCGCTGCCACACATCGCTGCCGTCGATTGAACGCGGTCGGAACAGCACAAAGTTGGCGCCAGAGGGCCACACATCGACATCGAGCTCTGACAGTCGAGCGACTAACCGTCCTCGTTCCTCAACCAAACGACTGACGCGCTCGTTCATTTCTTCGACATGCGCGAGCGCCAACGTTCCAGCAGCCTGCTTGAACGCGTCGAGGTGGTATGGCAGGACAACCTTTTCGAGTTCAGCGATGATCCAGGCCGGACCAACGAGATACCCGAGGCGAGACGCAGCCATCGACCAAGTCTTTGAGAACGTTCGACTCACAACAAGTGGCACGTCATCGGCAATGAGAACATCGGCCGACCATGGGGCGAACTGGCCGTAGGCCTCGTCGACAACGAGAAGCCCATCGACCGCAGTCACCATGTCGAGCACCGCACGAACCGTTGCCTCCTCGTCGACAACACCAGTTGGATTGTTCGGCGAGCACAAAAAACTGACCTGAGGTTTGGCGAGGTCGATGACACGGCGAACCTCGGAAAGGTCGGTCGAGAAATCAACGGCGCGTTCGCCTTCAACCACCGCCGTTCCGGTGATGCGTGAGATGTGACTGTGCAACGCATAGGTGGGTTCCCACACCGCTGCGGTGCGGCCAGGGCCACCAAAGGTGAGCATGACTGTCTGCAGAACTTCGTTGGAACCATTGGCCACAAAGATCTGTTCGGGCCCGACGCCGTGAAGTGCGCCGATCTTGGTACGGAGTTCCGTTGCAGCGCGATCGGGATATCGATTCCATTCGATGGAACCAAGCGCTTCGGCGATTGCGTCTTTCCATTCCTCCGGAGGTGAATCGGGCGATTCGTTTGTGTTCAGACGAACAGCGACGTCGACCTGAGGAGAGTGGTAGCCGTCCATAAGCGCGACGTCGTCGCGAGGCGTAATCATGAATCGGCCTCAAGCGCGCGCGAGCGGAGGCGAACCGATTCGGCGTGCGTTGCGAAACCTTCCGCATCGGCAATCGCCGCCACCACTGGAGCAGCAGCATCGAATCCTGCGCGATTGACATCAATGACGTGCACCTGCTTGGTGAAGTCATCAACGGTGAGCGCGCTACCAAAGCGCGCGGTGCCAAATGTCGGCAGCACATGGCTCGGGCCAGCGACGTAATCACCAATCGAAGCAGGGGCAAGCGGACCAAGGAAGACCGCGCCGGCATGACGGATGCCTGCTGCAACAGATGAAGCGTCGGCAGTCATCACTTCGACGTGTTCTGCAGCGATATGATTCACAACGACGATTGCTGCTTCGGGAGAGTCGACAAGAGCGCAGAATCCGCCCGATGCAAAGGTGGATGCAATTTCACTTTGTCGCGGTGCCTGCGCAATAAGACGACTGAGCGACTCATCGACGGCATCGGCCACGGATTCATCCCACGTAACAAACCACGCGAGACCATCGGGGCCATGTTCGGCCTGCACCATGAGATCGATCGCGATGAAATCCGTCGGCGCGGTGTTGTCGGCCACCACAACAATTTCGGATGGTCCGGCGAAGGCCATCGGAACCCCAACTTGGCCGGCGACTTCGCGTTTGGCGATGGCAACGAATGCGTTGCCCGGACCGGCGATGACGTCGACCGCACGAAGCGTTTCGGTTCCATAGGCCATGGCCGCAATTGCTTGTGCACCGCCAATAGCCCGGACTTCGTCAGCGCCGGCAATCGCCGCAGCCGCAAGCGTGGCCGGCGCAATCTTTCCCGTCTCACGATCGGGCGGCACACACAGAACAATTTCGGGAACTCCAGCGACCTGCGCAGGAATCACGGTCATGAGCACCGACGACGGATACACGCCGCGTCCGCCCGGCACATAGCAACCCGCTCGATCAACAGGAACAGAACGGCCGGTAACGGAAATTCCTCCCCGAACAACCGTGTGATCCTCGCGGAGTTGCGCAACATGGAACTCGCGAACGGCATCGGCAGCCTCGCGAAGTGCATCAGCCAGTTCGTTTGGAATCTCTGCAAGCGCTGCTTCGAGTTCCGGTCGGCCCACACGCGAATCGGCAATAACGACGCCATCAAACTTTTCAGTGAGTTCACGCACAGCGGCGTCGCCACCGGCACGCACCTGGGCGATGATCGCTCGAACCGCATCGGTGGGACCTTCGCCCGCCGGATCCGGGCGCGGAAGCTCGGCAACGAGGCTGTCGCCGGTACGTCCACGAAGATCAAGTCGGTTCAACACGACCTAGGACGCTAGCGGTCGGCCCGCCGTGGTCCGGAGAGGTTTACCGGTTCAGCCCGCTCGGCGAGTGGCCGAGACCAGCCGGCGGTGGGCGGTGCGCAAGGAACGCTCAACTTCGAACAGATCAGAAGCCAGAGATTCATCACCTGCGGCCAGCACTGCTTCGGCAGTTGAGCTCACCCGATCAAGGAGTTCCTCAAGCGTTGTGGTTGCGCTTGAAAGTTGGGCTCGTTCGTTGTGCACGCCCGCAGTCTCGCAGACCCACCGATACCTCGTTCCGGCTCGCCCGCCTCGGGGCAAAAAGACGCCGACGCCCCACAAGGGGGCGTCGGCAAGGTGACACTGGGCGGCGGATCCCAGATGATTGTCACCATGTCAGGCGGCGGGAGCCTGACCCGGTCAACATAGCGCGAAAATTTGACGATCTCGCGCCGTGATTGAGTGAAAGATTTCTATGGACTAGGCCCCGAGGCCGGGGTCGCATCCGGTCACGATTCAGAGCGTCGCTGATGGGCAGTAGTCCGCCAGTACACAGTCCACGCAACGGGCCTTGCGAGAAGCACAGACCCGACGGCCATGAAGAATCAGGAGAAGGCTGAAACGGCCGCGATCCTCTGGCGGAATCATGTCGTTGAGCACATATTCGACCTTCACCGGATCGGTTTCGGTGGTAAGCCCGAGTCGCAGTGAGAGCCGACCAACATGCGTATCGACCGGAAGGCCCGGCAGGTCCATCGCCACACTTCGCACCACGTTCGCGGTCTTTCGGCCAACGCCGGGAACAGTCACGAGGTCCTCCATTGCGGAGGGAACCTCTCCCCCGTAACGCTCAACGAGCGCCTGGGCCATACCGATGAGCGACCGAGCTTTGTTCTTATAGAAACCGGTGCTGCGCACAAGCTCCTCCACCTCAAGCGGATCCGCCACAGAGAGATCCTCTGGGGAGGGGAATCGGGCGAATAACGCCGGCGTCACCTGATTGACGCGCACATCGGTGCACTGCGCCGAGAGAATCGTGGCTGCAAGCAACTCATAGGGGTTGCGATGGTCGAGTTCGCACTGAGCATCGGGGTATTCGAGGTCGAGACGAGCGAGCGTCTCTTTTGCTCGACCCTTTGGAGAACGGGGCTTGGCCATGAGGACGGGACCCTACTGCCGTCAGCGCCGGTAGGGTCCGCCCGTGCGCAATGAACGTCGCAACGACGCTGGACAACTTGTTTCGCTGGAGTCAGAACCCGCCACTGATGCTGATGCCGCCGAGGCGGCCGCTGCTGGCCTCAGGCTCATTCGCTGCATTGAGCAACTGCGAATTCCGCTCCCCCTCGGCGATTCCGCTCCTCTGTTGCCTACACGTCCGTTCGTTCCCGGTGCCGACGACGCCGCTTTTCTTCGCGTCAACAATCGGGCCTTTGAGTGGCACCCCGACCAATCGAATTGGACTGCTACGCAGCTCAACGACCGACTTCAGGAATCGTGGTTCGACGCCGAAGGATTCCTCCTCCACGAAATCGACGGAGTCCTGGCCGGTTTCTGTTGGACGAAAGTTCATCCAGAGACTGCGAGCGATCCCGCCCTCGGAGAAATCTTTGTGATCGCCGTCGATCCGTCATTTCATGGACGAGGCCTTGGCCGTGCGCTCACAATCGCTGGGCTGGTATTCCTTGCATCGAAATCAGTAACGGTGGGCATGTTGCACGTCGAGCACGACAATCTCGCGGCCCAGTCGCTCTATCGAGATCTGGGATTTGTCGAATATGACGCGCACTGTTGGTGGGGCATCGCTGAGGGCGAGACAGCATGACGACGGAATCGCTTTCCCTCTACGACGCCGATCGAGATGGGCTCACGACGCTTCTCGACGGCGAGCCCAGATATCGGCTCGACCAACTCTGGAAGGGCCTTTACGTCGACTTCGCAGAACCTGCCGACATCACATCACTTCCCGCTTCGCTTCGCGCTCGACTCAGCGAAACATTGCCGTCCGCGCTCGAAATGGTCACTGAATCCTCCACGGCCGATGGCAACACGGTGAAATGGCTTTGGCGTCTCGCCGATGGCTCCTCGGTTGAAACCGTTCTGATGCATTACCCAGATCGTTCAACAGTCTGTGTCAGCACACAGGCCGGTTGTGCAATGGCATGTGGATTTTGCGCCACGGGTCAGGGCGGATTCGAACGCAATCTCACAGTTGGCGAAATCGTTGAACAGGTTGTGCGCGCAGCACGACGCGCGAACGAAGGTCCAACCCCTCGACGAGTTTCGAACATCGTTTTCATGGGCATGGGCGAACCGATGGCGAACTACGACCGCATGATCGGCGCAGTCCATCGCATTCACGGCGATATCGGAATATCCGCTCGCCACCTCACAATCTCAACCGTTGGCATCATCCCTGGAATTCGTCGACTCACTGACGAACCGCTTCCGGTCAACCTTGCGGTATCGCTGCATGCCGCGAACGATGAACTTCGCGATGAACTCGTTCCGATCAACAAGCGATATCCGCTTGCGGATCTGTACGACGCGTGCGAGGACTACCTCAAGGTGAAGAATCGACGTCTTTCGTTTGAGTGGGCGATGATCGCCGACGTCAACGATCGGCCAAGCGACGCGAAAGAACTCGCGGCTGCCACCCGACGACTTCGCGCCCATGTGAATTTGATCCCCCTCAATGACACACCCGGTTGGCCCACAACCGGCTCATCACCATCGAAGGTCCAGCGATTCGCGAACGAATTGCAGGATCTGGGTGTGAACGTCACGGTGCGAGCAAACCGCGGCAACGACATCGATGCCGCATGCGGACAGCTACGCGCCAATCACAATGGACCCACCGTGACCGAAGTTCCGGCGCGAATTGAGCGAATCAACCGTTCACCTGGATCCACCGACTGATTCGGCCAAACAACGGAGTCCAAAACATCGCCAGCAACGTGGGCGCCAGAACCGATCACGCTCCCTTTGATATTCACCCCGTCGGCGATAACTGCGCCTGCACCGACGACCGCTGAGCCATTAAGCGCAACCGCAGCCAGATTTGCTTCGAGATAGTCGAGCGGTGTGCCGCAGTCGATAAACAGACCATCGTGATCAATGACTTCGAGCTCACCAGATGCAAAAGCAGCACGCCATACAACTTCGTAGAGACCGGTCGGCGACTCAACCAAACGGCTCGCGGTTGACCACGGGAGTGTGCTTGCGAGGATCTGGGCCTGTGGCCCAAAACCGCCGCCGCCATTCACCATGACGCGAACAGATTCGCCGTCCCAACCTTCAAGCAACGGAGCAAGCGATGTCGGCGACCAACTGTCGGCGTTCACAACGACCGTGGCTCGTCCATCAATCCAGGAACGCAATCGAGCGATTGCACCCGCAGTGCCTAATGCGCGTTCAGGTTCAATCGAAACTGCGACGTCGGCGCCCCATCCCTGATCAATGTGACGGCGTACCTCGTCGGCAAAATGATGAGCGTTTACGGCCAGTTCACCCACAACCGGAACCAGCCGATCGAGCGCGAGGTCGATCAGTGCCCGGTTGCCCACCGGGCACAACGCCTTCGGCAGCAGACGAGAAAGCGGGGCGAGACGCGTCCCTTCTCCTGCGGCCAACACCACGCCCACTAGTTCTGGGCGAGAAATTCGATTCCCCGGTGCTGCAACTGGTTCCATCCCTGACAGACTCGCACCTCATGAAGACCCGTCGATGGACGAACCCGACTCAGCCGCAGACTCTGCAGATTGCGGTATTCCTGCTCTACATCAACGCCGTGTTTACCGCGCTGCTAGGCGGCATTATGAGCCCCATCGGATTGGTGCTGGTCATTGGTCAGGCTGGCGCCGGATTCGGCATCGCAAATGAGAAGCGCTGGGGTTACTGGCTTGGCGTCGTGATCGCCACGATCGGACTTATTCCGTTCATTCTCTCCATTGCGAGCAATGGCGTCGGATCAGTTTTCGATCTGAGCTTCCTGCTGTCGCTCGTCATGCCCCTCGCGTTGTTCGCGCTTCTCCTTCATCACCAAAGTCGCGAATACCAGCGCATCTGGTTTTCTTGAACGACCATGGATTTCAACCTCGCTGAGGTCGTACGCACTGTCGCCCATGCGGTTCCGACGCGCGAAGCACTTGTCCAGGATGATCACCGCCTGACCTATGCAGCATTTATGGCCAGAGTTGACCGGTTGGCATCCGCTCTTGCCGATCGAGGATTCGGCCATCACACCGATCGTTCACAGCTTAAAAACTGGGAAAGTGGCCAAGACCACCTCGCCCTCTATCTCCATAACTGCCCTGAATACATCGAAGGAATGGTTGGTTCGTACGCAGCTCGCCTCGCACCGTTCAATGTGAATTATCGCTACGTTGCCGGCGAACTTCGCTACCTCCTCAACGATTCCCACGCGAAGGTCATCCTGTTTCATTCGGCATTCGCCGCAACGCTTGATGCGATTCGGAGCGATCTCCCCGAACTTGAACTTTTCATTCAGATTGACGACAAAAGCGGAGCCCCTCTTCTCGATGGGGCCGAGTGGTACGAGGATTTCCTCGCATCAGCGACGATGGCGCCGCTCGAAATAACTTCTCCGGACGACCTCTACATCCTCTACACCGGCGGAACGACGGGAATGCCGAAGGGCGTTCTCTGGCGCCAAGGCGATATCTATCCCGCAGCACTCGGCGGCCGAAAGATCTCAACTGGCACTGAATACGACTCGGCTGAGGCGATTGCCGAGAACGCCCTGGAAGGTGGCATGCGCGTTCTCCCGTCAGCGCCATTCATGCATGGCGCAGCGCACTGGATGGCGTTGAACGGATTGGCCAATGGCAACACCATCGTCCTTCCGCATAACGCATCAACATTTGATGCCGTCGATTTCTGCGACACCATCGAACGAGAAAAGGTCACTATCGCTCAAATAGTTGGCGATGCGTTTGGCCGACCACTCCTCGACGAACTTGAACGGGCGCCACACGATCTTTCATCACTTGTACTCCTCATTAGCGGCGGTGCGGCGCTTACTGCGCCGGTCAAGGCAGCGCTTCTCGACCGCCTGCCCTCAATGGCGATTATGGATGGACTCGGATCATCTGAAACTGGACAGCAAGCGAGCCAAGTCATTAGCGCCGGTGCTCCAATTTCAACCGGCACGTTTAAACCCGGCACCGGGATGGCCATCGTTTCGGCTGAACTCGACCGATGCCTCGAACCCGGGCACGCCGATCTCGGTTGGCTTGCACAATTTGGTCGGGTCCCGCTTGGGTATCTCGGCGATGCCGAAAAGACCGAACACACTTTCCCTACCATCGACGGCATCCGGTATTCCGTGCCTGGCGACCGGGCGCGGTTAACTGCCGATGGAGCCTTGGAACTCCATGGTCGCGATTCGGTCACCATCAATTCCGGAGGCGAAAAGATTTTCGCTGAGGAAGTCGAAGCAGCCCTCTCCCATCATCCCGCCGTGTACGACGTCATCGTCACAGGACGGCCATCCGATCGCTGGGGAAGCGAAGTTGTCGCCATTGTGCAGTTGCGGGCTGGAACGAATGCCTCCGCCGAGGAACTCACGGCGGTGTGCGCGGACCACATCGCTCGCTACAAGTTTCCGAAGGACATCGTTTTCGTGGACAAGATCGAGCGCTCACCTGCCGGCAAAGCCGACTACCGGTGGGCCCGATCGTTGGTCTCTCCGACTGACGCGTGATCCCCAACGAGGCGACACCACACGAAAGGCGCTGACCCCTAACCTTTCGCTTCTGTGAAGCACGCCAAGGAACCCCGACTCTCGCGGCCGAAGTTGATCGTCCTTGGAATCGCCATCCTGGCAATCGGGGTCGGAGCAGCAGCTTTTTCTGCGGGTCGCTCGTCCTCGTCACAAACCTCAAGTCCAACCTCGGAACCGACGAGTTCGACGAAGGCTGTCGATAAAAAAGATCCCTACTCGCAGTACCGATTCAAAGGCTGGATTGCTGAGGAGAACGCGAAACCCGGTACCACCGAGTGGATGATTCCTGACGATCGCGCAATGTGGGCGAAAATCGAGGGGTTCCTTGACACCACCAGCATTGACGTCGGCGGTTCAACGGTCCTGAAGTCATCGACCCGCGCAAAAGCATGGACCGTTTCTGCGTATCGAATTGGCTGGTACGGCGGTACCGGTGCCCGGCTGATTTGGAAGAGCGAACCCCTTCCGGGCGTGAATCAGCCAAAGCCCCAACAAGTTGCTGCGACAAAGACGTGGAGCGCACCGTGGGCGCCGTCGGTCACGATCACCGCAGACGAAACCTGGCCTCCCGGCCAGTACCTCCTCAAACTCGAGAGCGACGACGGAGGCGAAACATTCGTCCCACTTGTGATTCGCGACGACAAGAGCACGTCAGATCTCCTCATGCAGAGCGCCGTTACGACCTGGCAGGCCTATAACGGTTGGGGCGGCGCAAGTATCTATACCGGAACCAGTGGTCGCGCTGACGTGGTGAGCTTCGATCGCCCCTACACCGGAAATGGCAGTGGCGAGTTCCTCGGCCGCGAACGCGAATTCATCGCGTTTGTTGAGCGCCATGGTTACGACGTCTCCTACTGGACCAACATTGACCTCCACCAGCGCGGAGAATTAGCGAAAAACCACCGCGGAATCATTATCCCGGGACATGACGAGTACTACACCGTCGAAATGCGCAAGAACCTCGAAGCAGCTCGGGACGCCGGCGTGAACATCGGCTTCTTTGGCGCCAACAATGTCTATCGACGCATACGACTTGAGGACTCCGCCTCAGGACAAGCTCGCCTTGAGGTCAACTACCGCGACGCGAATCGAGATCCTCTCAACGGGAAAGATCCTGAACGGGTGACAGCCTCGTTCCGTGAAAGCCCCGCAGCGAATCCTGAGAGCACGCTCACTGGTTCGTACTACGAGTGCAATCCCGTTGAGGCGGACTGGGTTGTGGGCGATGCATCAATGTGGATGTTTGAAGGATCCCAATTTAAAAATGGCGACCGGGTCCCCAAGATGGTTGGCAACGAATATGACCGCGTCACACCAAGCGCGCCGACCCCTGCAAACATCCAGGTTCTCGCTCACTCACCTGTGACGTGCAAAGGAAAAAGTTCCTTCGCCGATACAACCTGGTACACGGTTCCTAGCGGTGCGGGCGTTCTGACTGCTGCCACCTTCGGTTGGTCGCCTCGACTTCTCGATGCGTGTCCGCCTGAACCTCCGTCGACTCCGATCTGCAAACTGCAGAAAGTCACCGAAAACATCTTGGATGCATTTTCCAAAGGTCCCGCCGGCATTCCTCACCCAAGTGTGTCGAACCTTGCGAAGTTTGGAATTGCCACTCCGAGAGCGATAACGCCGCCCTCGTCCTCGACAACGTCAACGACGTCCCCTCGATAATCAGACGAGGAGGCAGGGAATCGATTGTTCTCCGCTTCGTCAGAGTGCCGAATCGCCCCGTAGGCTGACGACGTGACCGAGATGGATAGTCAACAACTCCCGCAGGGCGAAGAGAAGGTCCGCGCCGTTCGATCGATGTTCGACGCCATCGCTCCTCGTTACGACCTCGTCAATCGAGTGATGACCTTCCGCATGGACGTCGGCTGGAGAACCAGAACCGTTCGTGAACTTGGACTGCCGAACGGATCTCTCGTCGCAGATCTTGCCTGCGGCACAGGTGACTTCTGCCGTGAGCTTCAAAAACAGGGCCTTCGCCCGATTGGGTTCGACCTTTCTTTCGGAATGCTTGCTGCGGCTCGCACTTCAGCGCCGCTGGCCGAAGCCGATGCACTTGCGCTTCCTGTACCTGACGGTTCCCTCGACGGCATTACCTGCGGGTTCGCGCTTCGCAACCTCGTCGAACTCGACGGTTTCTTTACCGAGCTCGCTCGTACGGTTCGTCCTGGTGGTCGCATTGCGCTCCTTGAGGTGGCGGAACCGCCGAATCGTTTCCTCCGATGGGGCCACTCGATTTACTTCGGCTCGATCGTCCCAAAGGTCGGCGGGCTTCTGTCAGATCCTTCGGCCTACCAGTACCTCCCGAAGTCGGTCGCCTACCTCCCCGAGCCGGGCGTGATGTTGCAGCGACTCGCGGACGCAGGATTCGTGCAAGTTGAACGGCAATTGCTTTCCGTTGGCATCTCCCAGCTCATCACCGCGACGCGGCGCGACGACAAACGGTGAACCAGACCGTGGGCCTTGTTGCTCGCACCCGTGCGCTTGAAGCCGATGTTGATCTCGTTGCACTTTGCGATGACAACGACATCTTGTTTTCCACCAATGGCGAGGGCATCGTTGGTATCGGTCGCGCTGCACGAATTGCGGTACCGCGTTCCGATCGCGCTCTGACCTCATCAGTCGTCCAATCTGCCTTCGAACAGATTCAGGTCGTTAACGAGCTTGAGATCCCCGGTTCGGGCCCCGTTGCTCTCGGAGCATTCCCATTCGATACGCACCTTGACGGCGAACTCATCGTTCCCCGCATCGCAATTGGCCGGAATGGCGATGGCGCCACATGGCTCACAACTATCGCGACACCTGACGACGAACCGTCTGATGCAGAGATCACCGCAGTTCTCGAACGAGCAGCAACCGTTGGTGCTGGTTTCGCCCGGGATGCAGGCTTGCACCCTTCAAGCGAATCGCCTTCCCACTTTGATCTACGACCATTGCGAAGCCCTGAAGACTGGTGTGATGCCGTCACAGCTGCGACACAACGGCTTGCCGCCGGCGATGCTCGCAAAGTCGTCCTCGCTCGCGGAATTGAAATCACTACCGATCGTCCAGTCAGTCCCAGCGCCGTGCTCTCCCAACTTCGACGCACCTTCCCCGGAAGCCACTTGTTCTCCATCGACGGATTCGTCGGTGCCACGCCCGAACTTCTTGTTCAACGCGTTGGAACAATCGTTCGCGCTCACCCGATGGCAGGAACCGCTCCACGCAGCGGCGATCCCGACACCGATGCTCGACTCGCAGCTGCGCTTCTTGCCTCGACAAATACGCGAGATGAGCACCGCCACACCATCGATATGGTCCACGACACGCTCCTGCCATGGTGTTCGTACCTCGACGAAGAAGCGGAACCTTCGATCGTCGCTGTCGCCAATGTGCAACATCTCTCGACACGACTCGAAGGCCAACTTTCAGAGCCAATTGCGTCCGTACTCGACCTCGTCGGCGCATTGCATCCAACCCCTGCGGTTGGAGGAATGCCACGCGACGCAGCTCTGGCGCTCATTGACGAGTTTGAGGGACTTGACCGCGGTCGTTTCGCAGGTCCTGTCGGCTGGATCGACGCCGAGGGCAACGGGACATGGGCAGTGGGCATCCGCTCTGCTCAGATCAACGGAACAACGACTCGGATCCACGCCGGAGTCGGCGTGGTTGCCGATTCGCAGGCCGAACAAGAACTTGCAGAAACCCGAGCCAAACTTCAAACGATGCTGGGTGCAATCGTTAGGCCGTAGTCCAACCAGCTGCTGCCGCCGCCGCGATACCCACCCGATGCAACTCATCATGAACGGCCACATTTTTCACGCGGTTTGATTTCGCAAGGACAACGTGAACTCCGCCTGTCGCAAGTGATGCTTGCACCGCGAGGCCGACAGTCAGATCGTCGGTTGCCTCTAAGACGGGCAATCCGTGAGCGTGCGCAAGCATTGACAAGTCGACACCGTGTGGGGTTCCGAAGAGTTGTTCGAATTGCTCTGGCTTAAGCGCTCCAGCTTGCGGAAGGAACGAGAAGATTCCGCCTCCGTCGTTGTCGACAACGACGATGCATAGGTCAACACCTCGAGCATCGAGACCCAGCAGTCCATTTGTATCGTGCAGAAACGCGACATCGCCGATCAGAAGCGCAGTTGGACCACCGGCAAGAGCAACACCCACAGCCGTTGACACAACACCGTCGATGCCATTCGCTCCGCGATTCGAAAGTACCTCGAGGTCATCGCGTCGGGCGCTAAACCACTCAACATCTCGAATTGGCATGGACGACGAAACAACCAAGGTTCCGCCCGCAGGCATCGCAGCAACAACATTCCGGGAAACGCCGGGCTCGGTTATTGAGTCCGCCGCACTCAGCGCCTCCGAAAGCGCACTGTCAACTGCATCGTCGGCACGACGCCAACGGTCAACCCATGACGAATCGGTCTCAGCATCGACCAACTCAATGACAGAACGCGCATAGTTGCCTGCTGACTGGCGAATGCGATGTGTGACGGTGCGAGAGGGATCGTTCACCGCCGCGGTTGGATCGACGTGAACATGTGGAACTGACGCTCGCGCCACCCACTCGCCAACCATCTTCGAGGCGGGAAGCGCCCCAAACCGAATAATCATTTCGACATCAACTTGTGCGCCATCAGTTCGCACCAAAGTGTCGCCGTGCGCAATGACGCAACGATGTGAACGCCTGCATCCACTCCTCGGATCGGCAAGTACGGGCCAATTCAGGACCTCGGCCAATTTCAAAACCGCTTCGCCATCGTCGATTCCGCTTCCGGCAATGATCACCCCGCGCACTGGCAACGGACCTGGATCAGTAAATGGATCGCCGAGATCAACGATTGCGTGCTCGGTATCGTCGAGCGCCGGTAGCGCCATTGGCACGCCAAGGAGCGGTTCGTCGAAAGGAAGATTGCAATGCACCGGGCCAGGGTCGACACCTGAAGTTGCCCACCAAGTGCGTTTCGCTAGCGATCGCCACGTCGCGGTTGCTGAAAGTGTCGGAACCGGCGCATCGATCGACAGGCGAACAGCGGTTCCAAAAAGATCGACCTGATCAATCGTTTGCGGAGCACCGATCCCGCGCAACCTTGGTGGCCGATCGGCTGTGAGCACGAGCAACGGAACCCGATCGAGATCAGCTTCGACAACTGCAGGGTGAAATTCCACTGCGGCGGTTCCGCTGGTTGAAAGCACAGCAACAGCACGGCCAGTGGCACGAGCGAGCCCGAGCGCCATGAACGATCCAGATCGTTCATCGTGATGCACGTGAACACGAACACGCCCATCAGCCGCTAGCGCCACCGCCATCGGTGTCGAACGCGAACCAGGACATACAACTGCATCGGTCAGTCCGCTGCGCGCCCATTCATCGACGAGGGTGGCGCAGAACGTTGCGTTGAGTACGCCATTGTCCTCGACAGTCATGTCCGCAGCCTACGGTCCGCGCCGGCCCGCCTCTACGCTGGGCGGGTGACTTCCCAAGCGCTCGCTTCTCTCCGAATCGGAACGAGCACCACCGCCGCCCCAATCGTTCTTCTCCACGGATTCACTCAGACCGCCGAGTGCTGGGGTCCGTTTGGGACAGAACTTGCTCGGACCCACCCAGTGGTGGCGTTCGATCTACCGGGCCACGGAGGTTCGGGCGAAGTGCAAGCGAACCTGCCCGAAACGGCGACTCTTCTTGCTTCGGCGATTGAGCCAAGCATCGTCATTGGCTATTCATTGGGCGGACGCGTCGCCCTCCATCTCGCGCTCATGCACCCGGAACTCGTCCACCGACTCGTCCTCATCGGCGCCACGGGAGGAATCGACACGGTCGAGGAACGATCGCAGCGAAAGATTGATGATGACGCCCTCGCTCTCCATATCGAAAAGATCGGCGTCGACCCGTTTCTTGAAGAGTGGCTTTCACAACCACTGTTTGCATCGCTCTCCCCAGAGCAATCGTTTCGCAACGTGCGGGCCCAAAACTCAGCGCGTGGTTTGTCGTCAAGTTTGCGATTGAGCGGAACGGGTACGCAGGAACCACTTTGGGATCGACTGTCTGAGCTCTCCATGCCAGTACTCAGCATTGCTGGAGCAAACGATGCCAAGTTCATCCAGATCGGCCACCGCATTGTCGAATCGATCGGCAGCAACGCGACCTTTCAAGCGATTCAGCATGCGGGGCACAGCGCCCAACTGGAACAGCCATTCACGACGGCCACTGCCATCAGCGAATGGCTTGCGACAACTTCGTGATTAGCCCCCGATAAACAGGCCGACGGAGATCAGAACGCCGAACGCCAACTGGACTTTTCCCGTCGCCCCAAGAACTGGAATCAACGCCGGACCCTTCGCACCTTCGATCACTCGCTGCACTGGTTTGCGGGCAATGAGGATCGCAAACATTGAAAGCGCACCCGCAGGACGCTGGGACAGTCCACTCAACAGCGGCACCGTGATGAATGGAAATACGACCAGCACGATGTAGAAAATTCGCGTGCGCTTGTCCCCAAGTCGCACTGCAAGCGTACGCTTGCCCGACTCGGTATCTCCTGGAATATCGCGAAGGTTGTTCACGACAAGAAGTGCAGTCGCAAAAAGGCCAACAGGGATCGAGACCAACACCGTCAGTGGCGTAAACCGCTCGATCTGAACGAATGCAGAGCCGGTGGTTGCGACAACACCGAAGAACACGAAGACAAACACTTCACCAAGTCCGGCATAACCGTATGGGCGAGGACCGCCGGTGTAAAACCACGCAGCAGCGATCGCCACAAAGCCAACGGCGATGAGCCACCAAGTCGTCGTGGCGGCCAGCCCGAGACCAGCGACTGCAGCAACACCGAAAGAAAGGAACGCAGCGCGCTTGACCGAACTCGGCTTTTTACGACCCGATCCGGTGAGACGCATCGGCCCAACTCGGTCTGCATCAGTACCCCGGATGCCGTCGGAGTAATCGTTCGCGTAATTCACACCAACCTGCAGAGCCAGCGACACCACAAGAGCGGCAACGAATTTCCAAACAATGAGGCCCTTCAGTGCATTGGTGTCGCCATTCATGCCAGCCGCCGCAGCGGTTCCGACAAGCACGGGCACCAGCGCCGCAGGCAGGGTTCGGGGTCGGGCTCCAGCAATCCAGTCCTTCATAGGCGGCAAGTGTGGCCGGTGGAACCCGAACCCGCCGAATCTTGGGCCTAGCCTCATCCCCGATGCAGGAACTGGTAGCGATCGCCCAAACCGGACAGCGCTTCGTTGAGACCCTTTCGAAGGTCTGGGAGCGCGGCGACGCCGCCATGCCCCTCGATCCCAGACTCCCTGACTCCGCCCGCCAGGAACTTCTCTCCGCCCTCGCCCCGACACGTCTCATTGATGCCGATGACTCCGAACATCGACTCAAAGGTCGCCTCGTCGATTCTGGGGATGCACTCGTCATTGCCACCTCAGGCAGCACAGGCACACCGAAGGGAGTCGTGCACACACACTCGTCACTCGAAGCATCTGCCCGATCCACCTCGAGTGCTCTCGGAGTCAATGCTTCAACCGATCAATGGTTGTGCTGTCTGCCGCTCACCCATATCGCTGGGCTGGCCATCGTGGTTCGAGCCCGCACGTTCGAGATCCCACTGATTGTCCATGATCGTTTCGACGCCGCTTCCGTCGAAACCGCAGCCCGAGAGGGCGCAACGCTCACTTCACTCGTGCCGACGACACTTGCTCGTATCGATCCGCAACTTTTTCATCGGATCATCGTTGGCGGACAAGCCACTCCGGAACACCTGCCAGCCAACTGCCGGGCGAGCTACGGAATGACCGAAACTGGCAGTGCAGTGGTGTTTGATGGCGAGATGCTTCCCGGCGTTGAACTTCGGATCCTCGACGGCGAGATCCAGATACGCGGTGACATGTTGCTGCGTTGCTACCGAGACGGAACAGATCCACGAAACGCCGAGGGTTGGTTTCCGACAAATGACGCCGGCGAACTCATCGATGGTCGACTCATCGTGCATGGCCGTCGAGGCGACCTCATCATTTCCGGTGGAGAAAAGATCTGGCCCGCGCCGGTCGAGGAATCAATTGCGGCGTTGAGCTCAGTCAACGAAGTTGCCATCATCGGAAGGCCCGACGACGAATGGGGTCAGGTTGTGACGGCAATCGTCGTTGCCGCCGATCCGTCGGCACCACCTACCCTCGATGACCTCCGTGAGCACGTGAAGCAGACGCTTCCGGCCTACTGTGCGCCTCGACGCATCGAAGTTGTTGATGCCCTTCCGCGCACGACACTCGGAAAAGTCGAACGCCGTTCTTTGTGACACCACTCGCACCAAAGGGGAAACTATGACCGAAACCGATGGACCAAGCCTTCTCGTTGAGCGTGAAGGTTCAGTGCTGATCCTCACGATGAACCGGCCGCACCGCCGCAACGCCCTCGTACCGGACATGCTCGTTCGGTTCGCCGATGCGTGGGATCTCGCTGATTCCGATGACTCCATCCGCTGCGTCATTCTGACTGGCGCAGGTGACGTCGCGTATTGCGCAGGTGGCGACCTCAACGACGGATGGATGTCCGGCGAAGTCACCGAAGAAGCCAAGCGAATTCAAGATCGCCTGAAAGACGACCCGGGCGTCGTCGGTAAAGGACTCCTTCTCACCCATTGGTGCACGAAGCCAATCATCGCTGTGGTGAACGGTCAATGCATGGGTGGTGGTTGCGAAATGCTTCAAGCCACTGACATTCGTATCGCTGAAGCGCATGCAACGTTTGGCGTACCTGAGGTCAAGCGTGGACTCATCGCTGGCGCCGGATCAACAATGCGCCTCAAGCGACAGATTCCCTACGCCGTCGCGATGGACATGCTCATCACTGGTCGTGTGCTGGATGCCGACGAGGCATTGCGCTGGGGACTCGTGAGCCACATTGCTCCGAGCGGCGAAGGCATGGCGAAAGCACGTGAAATCGCCGACGTGATTTGTGCCAATGGTCCGCTTGCAGTGAAAGCTGCCAAGGCTTCGGTCATCGCTACCGGTTGGCTCCCAGAAGCAGAGGCACAGCCAATCGAAATTGGATTCGTTTCACCGGTCATGCGCTCCGCTGACGCCAAAGAAGGCATGAAGGCCTTCGCCGAAAAGCGCACCCCGAACTTTCAGGGCCACTGATGCGTTTCGACATCGTGCTCTATGACGGAGTCGACGAGCTCGACTTTGTCGGGCCGATGGAAGTGCTCCGCGCCGCATCTCGCTCAGGATCTGATGCCGAAGTCCGGCTGCGAACCCGAGACGAAACCACAATCGTCACGTGCTCGTTCGGCATGCGCGTCGTTCCCGACGGCGTCTTTGAGGCAGGAAGCGCTGATGTCGTGATCGTCCCTGGAGGAGGTTGGGCCGCAAGAGACACGATCGGCACCTGGGGCGAGGTCGAACGAGGTGAATGGCTACCGCTACTGCGCGAAGCAGCCGAAAGGGGCTCGACAATGGTGAGCGTCTGCACCGGCGCACTCCTGCTTGCCCATGCCGGTGTCATCGGCTCTCGCCAAGCAACAACGCATACCGCAGCTCGTGATGACCTCATCGCGACAGGAGCAACGTTTGTTGACGAACGTGTCGTCGATGATGGAGATCTCATCACAGGTGCAGGCGTGACGAGCGGACTCGATATCGGACTTCACCTCGTGAAGCGATTTTTCGGCGATGAGGCTGCTACTCGCGCCTCGCTACGAATGGAATATCCGCCGAAGTCGTAGATCAGTTCATTGCTGAAGGCAGTGGACCGAAACGTCCGTCTTCGCGATCGAGCGCATCGATCATCGCCATATCGTCGGCAGTGATTTCGAAATCAAAGACATCAAAATTCGAGGCGATTCGAGACGGAGTTGCCGATTTCGGAATGGTCACGATCCCGTGCTGGATCTCCCAGCGCAACGCGATCTGTGCAGGACTGCGACCATAGGAATTGGCCAGAACGACGAGGAGTGGGTCGTTGTCCACGGCGCCGCGAGCAATGGGACCCCAAGCTTCAGTAACGATTCCGTGGAGATCGTGGAAATCACGAAGCAGTTTCTGCTGGAAGAACGGATGTAGCTCTATCTGATTGAGCGCCGGCACAACTCCCGTTGCTTCGATGATTCGGTGCAGATGTTCTGGCTCGAAGTTTGAGACGCCGATGGAACGAATTCGTCCGCTCTCTCGGAGTTCGATGAACGTTTCCCAGGTTTCGACATAGAGGTCGTTTGCTGGTGCAGGCCAATGGATCAGCAAAAGGTCGAGGTAATCGAAACCAAGAGTCTCAAGTGAACGCTCAAGCGATTCGGTCGACAGGGCACGTCCCTGCGAACTGTTCCAGACCTTCGTGGTGACGAAGATGTCCTCTCGCGGAAGGCCACAATTGTTCACCGCAGCGCCGACACCTTCTTCGTTGAAGTAGCCCCAGGCGGTATCGATGTGGCGGTAACCCACTTCGATCGCCTGCCCGACGAGTTGTTCGGCTTCCTCTGCCGGAATCTGAAAAACGCCGAAACCGATCTGAGGGATGGAATTGCCGTCGTTGAATTCGATGCGTGGGATCTGCGACATGACCGCATCGTAGGACCTCATCACCGATACCCTCCCGCCCGTGACAAATCGCCTCGCCAATGAAACCAGTCCGTACCTTCGTCAACACGCTGACAACCCGGTGGATTGGTGGCCCTGGGGACCAGAAGCGCTGGCAGAAGCCAAGCGCCGCGATGTTCCCGTCCTTATTTCCGTCGGGTATTCCGCGTGCCATTGGTGCCACGTCATGGCTCACGAATCCTTTGAGGACGAAGCCACAGGCGAACTGATGAATCGTCTGTTTGTGAACGTGAAAGTCGACCGCGAAGAACGACCCGATGTCGATGCGGTCTATATGGATGCCGTCCAGGCCATGAACGGACATGGCGGCTGGCCGATGACCGTATTCTGCCTTCCCGACGGCAAACCGTTCTTCGCGGGCACGTATTTTCCGAAAACCACTCGTGGCGGACATCTCGGTTTCGCCGAACTTTGCGAACGAATCAATGAGTTATGGCGCACACGTCGCAATGATCTCATTGAACAAGCAACGGCGATCACTGAAGCAATTGACGAGGGCGTGCAACTCCCCCAACCTACGCGGGAACCAGACGACGAGCTGTTTGCCGCAGCAACTTCTGCGCTCATTGGCCAGATCGACGTAACCGATGGCGGCTTTGGCGGCGCACCGAAGTTCCCGCAAACATTTGCGATCGATGCGCTGTTGCGTCACTACGCCCGCACCGGCGACACCACAGCACTCGATGCTGCACTCCTTTCACTCGACGCGATGGCTGCTGGCGGCATCTACGACCACCTCGCTGGTGGATTCGCGCGCTATGCCACCGACCGCCGCTGGCTCATCCCCCACTTCGAAAAAATGCTCTATGACCAGGCGTTGCTGGCTCGCGTCTATCTGCACGCATGGCAGCTCACTGGCGAACAGCGCTATCGCCAAACGCTCGACGAGACCATCGACTATGTCCTGCACGATCTCCGCCATCGGCTCGGTGGCTTCTTCTCTGCCGAGGATGCCGACTCTGAGGGGGTCGAAGGGAAGTTCTACGTCTGGTCACTTGATGAAGTTCGCACTATCTGTGGTGCCGATGCTGACGCTGTCATCGAATGGTTCGGAGTGACCGAACACGGCAATTGGGAACACACAAACATTCTTGAGCGCGTCGTGCGCGGCGACCTCGCCCGCCCGGATGATGTAGAGCGCGGGCGTCGAGCACTGCTCAATGAGCGCAACACACGCATTCGACCGGGACTCGACGACAAGGTCCTCACTGAATGGAACGCACTCATGCTTTCCACCATCGCCGAGGCCGCAGCTGCAACCGGCACTACCGAGTGGCTCGACGCCGCAGTCACAAATGCCAATTTCTTATGCGACAACTTGCGGGTGAACGGACGATGGATGCGCTCATGGCAGGGCGAAGCGCGCGTCCTGGCCTTTAGCGCCGACTACGGAGCGCTTGTCGACGCCTTCGTTCGAGTACATGAAGCAACCGGCGATCCACGTTGGCTCGACGAAGCGGCAACCACCGCCGATGCGCTCCTGGATTTGTTCGCCGACCCTGAAGACATCGGTGTTTTCACCAATGGGAGCGACGGCGATCAACTCGTCGCCCGTCCCAAAGAATTCATGGACAACGCAACGGCGTGCGCCAACAGCCTCGCCGCCGTTGGACTTCTCCGGCTTTCCGCGATCACCGGCAATGACCGACACCGAGAATTCGCCACCGCCATTGTCGATCGTCTCGCTGAAGCAGCCGCACGCCTCCCGCTTGGTTTTGGCCACCTCCTTCTTGCCGCCGAACTTCGTGTTCTCGGCGTTGACGAAATTGTCATTTCGGGCGATCGCCCCGACCTCCTTGCCGACGTTCAGCAACGCTGGCTGCCTCGAAGCGTTCTCACATGGGGAACCCCGGGCTCCTCACCGCTCTGGGAAGGCCGCACCGAGTCAGGCGGCGAGGGTCGGGCCTATATCTGTCGCCAAATGATGTGTGCTGCGCCTGCGTCAACTGTCGAAGAACTGAACGACCGACTGCGCGCGCTCGGTTAGTTACCAGCCGCCGCGATGCACAACCTCGTCGAACGGCCGACGCGGCCGTTTCGATGACGCGCTCGGCCTCTGCTCGTCAGCGGCATACCCAAGCGCAATCGTCCCCACAGGGCGACGATCCTCGGGAATCCCCAATGCAAGCTTCACTGCAGCTTCGTGTTCGAACTGACCAAAAAACAACGCACCAAGTCCTTCGTCAACCGCAGCCAGCATCGCGACCATCGCAGCGAATGCTGTGTCGACATACCAATACGGCACGTCCCACGATGATTCACCGTCACCGAGTCCTGTCCGTGCTTTATCGGCTTCGCTATAGCGCTCGACATACGCCGACGGCCACGACACAGGAATAAGCAATACCGGCGCATCTAGAAGTCGCGGCCACGGGAATGACGCGCGCCGTTCAGCGGTCAGCGTTGCGTCCCAATAGCGCTGCGTCTGCACGCCTTCAAGGACAACGAGATCAAGACCTTGCGTATTACCCGCGGCAGGAACTCGACGCGCAAGATCGAGCACCCGGTCAAGAACATCCGATGGAACTGAACGCGACTCGAACGCACGAACCATGCGGCGTTTTGTAACAACGTCGGCGAACTGCATCACGCCGACCGATCAATCACTTGATTTTGGCGAGATCCTCGGCCATTGCCCAACCGAAGGCAACGAGAGAGTCGCCTCGCTTGGCGCCGACGCTCTTGAACAACGCGACGATCTGCGGATCGATCTTGTCGGCTTCGAGTGATTCGTAATCGAGGGCCAACGGGAACGAACCATCGCCAGTTGCGATGAACGTCTTGTCGTCGTAGGAACTTGAGTCGATACCGAATCGTTTAGCGAGACGACGACCCCATGCACGCTCTTCGCCAGTGGCCTTGTGATCGGGGCGAGGAATGATGTCATCGAGGGTGCGGAACGCTTCGAAACCACTTGCCGTGGCAAAGCGAGTGCCCATCAGAACGTCTTCGTCAGGGAACGCCATGACGGCACGCTTGAACTGATCAGCGAGAATCGCGCGCAGCACCGAGGAGCGCTTCGACGTGCGCTTCACCGATGCCAGACCAATGAGCACACTGGGAGTGCCGCCGATGCGCTCGAGGGTGCAGAACGAGAACCCCTTGAGGCCGTTGCCCTCTCTCGCCAAGGAGACGAGAACCCACGCGTCGACCTGCTTCGACAGCAGCCCGACCTCGTAGAGACTTGGCCCATCCGCGCAGATGTCAGCCATCTCGGCCAACTCAGCATCACTGAGTTGGGTGCAATCCTTCGTAACGACCTTGATAGCCATGGTTCAACAGCCCCTGAAACAGACAAAACCGGAGTACTAGTTCACCCCGGCTCGGCCGCTAACGCAATTCGGGCCCCGATGTCAGGCAGCGACCGCATCTGGCCCAAGCAATTCCCTGAGTTCAGCGAGAAGACCGGCCGTGGCCGAGACCGCAAAATTCTCTGGGAGGAGCAGGACTTGATGCTCCCCGATGTGGAGAAAAACCTGGGACTCGCCGGGATGCTCGGTCAGGAGAGCCTTGAGGGCGCTCAGGAGTTCGTCGGACAGCGCCGCCGGGCGCAGGTTCACATGCACCGGCGGATTGCCGTCGACAACGGGCTCGAATCGCTCAAGTTCCATGGCCATGAGCTTCGGCTGGTCGTCCCGAGTATCGACTCTGCCCCGCACGATGACCACGGCATCGTCTTCGAGGAGATGGCCGTAGTTCTGCATGGTCTTCGGGAAGACCATCACCTCGACGGTGGACTGAAGGTCTTCAAGCGTGAAGACCGCCATGAGATCGCCCTTGCGAGTCCACTTCTTCTGCAACGAGGTGACAAGGCCGCCCGTCGTTCGCATGGTGCCATCCTCGACACCTTCGAGCTCAGCAATCGTGGTTTCCGTTCGACGACGCAACGAAGCTTCGGCGCCCATCAGCGGATGGTCGGACACGTAGAGGCCGAGCATCTCCTTTTCGAAGGCGAGACGTTGACGCTTATCGAAATCCTCTTCGGGAATGACGATGCGGGTGCCAGCGACAAGCGCACCATCGTCATCGTCGTCGGCCATCGAGAACAGATCGAATTGACCTTCGGCTTCTTTGCGGCGACGAGCAACGGTGTCATCGATGATGCGATCGAAGTACCCGAGCAAGCCCTTACGGGAATAGCCCATGGAATCAAAGCCTCCGGCTTTGATGAGTGACTCAAGCGTTCGTTTATTGAGAACGCTGACATCAACGCGATCACAGAAATCGAAGAAGTCCTCGAATGGTCCGTTTTCGTCGCGCTCGGCCAGCATAAGTCCGACGAGGCCTTCGCCAACATTTCGGACCGCCGACATTCCGAACGCAATTGCACGTGTGCCGTCGGGTTTGTCGACTGCAATGAAGTCGCTCACAGAAATGTTCACGTCAGGAACAAGTACCTCAATTCCCATTTGACGACATTCGTTGAGATACACCGCGGCTTTGTCGAGGTTGGTCTTGACGCTGGTGAGAAGTGCGGCGAGGTACTCGACCGGGTAGTGCGCTTTGAGATATGCGGTTTGATACGCGATGAGTCCGTAGCCGTAACTATGGCTCTTGTTGAACGCATAATCGGCAAATGGTTCGATGACATCAAACAACGCCGAACCAATTTCGCGCCCGTAGCCAGCGGAATCGCAACCTTCGACGAACTTCTCGCGTTCCTTCTGAATCAGCTCGCGGACTTTCTTACCGCAAGCTTTTCGAAGGTTGTCAGCATCGGCCAACGAATAACCAGCAAACTTCTGCGCGACACGCATGACGGACTCTTGATAGATCATGAGTCCGTAGGTATCGCCAAGCAGTTCGGCAAGATCGTCGTGCAGGTAGTCGATCGGTTTACGGCCATTCTTTCGATCGGCGTAATCGTTGTGCATGTTGGCGGCCATCGGGCCCGGTCGATAGAGCGCCACAAGGGCAGCAACGTCTTCAAACGAAGTTGGCGCCAGCGAACGCATCAGCGCGCGCATTGGACCGCCTTCAAGCTGGAACACACCGATCGAGTCTCCATCGCGCAGCAATTGCAATGTGAGATCGTCATCGAGCGGAACGTTGTCGATATCGACGTCGATGCCTTGCGTGACCTTGAGCATTGCCAGCGTGTCGGTAATGACATCGAGGTTTCGGAGGCCCAGGAAATCCATCTTGAGCAGGCCGAGTTCCTCCACCCCATGCATTTCGTACTGGGTCACCACCGGTGCGAGCTCGGGATCTGAACCTGCTTCTGGCTTTCGCTGAATGGGCAGATACTCGGTAAGCGGCTCTTTCGTAATCACCACTGCAGCGGCGTGGATACCGTCCTGACGACGAAGACCTTCAAGACCACGAGCGACGTCAATAACCTGACGAGCGTCGTTATCGGCGGCGTAGACCTCGCGCAGATCGGCAGCCATCTTGTAGCCGTCGGCGAACTTCGGGGTTTCTTCGAAACAGGCGTGCAGAGGCGTATCACGACCCATCACCAGTGGCGGCATGAGCTTTGCCACTTTGTCGCCCACTGCGTAGGGGTAACCAAGTACTCGAGCAGCGTCGCGCACTGCAGCGCGCGCTTTGATAGTGGAGAACGTAACGATCTGCGCAACATGGTCGCGGCCGTATTTTTCGGCGGCGTAGCGAATCATTTCGTCTCGGTAACGCGAGTCGAAGTCCATGTCGATATCTGGCATCGAGATACGGCTGGGGTTCAAGAATCTCTCAAACAGCAAGTCGTATTCGATCGGATCAAGATCGGTAATGCGCAATGTGTAAGCCACTGCGCAACCTGCGGCGGAACCTCGGCCCGGGCCAACTCGAATGTTGTTGTCGCGAGCGTGCTTGATGAGGTCCCACACAATGAGGAAGTAGGAAGAAAATCCCATATCGGCGATGACCTGGAGTTCGTAAACCAATCGCTCAACGATGTGATCGGGAAGTTGTTGACCCCAGCGTTCCTTCGCCCCTTCAAACGTGAGGAAACGCAAGTACTCAGCGTCGTCTGCAAAACCTTCGGGTAACGGGAAGTTCGGGAGTTGCGGATTCCCGAATTCGATCTCAACGTTGCATCGTTCAGCAATCCAAAGTGTGTTGTCGCACGCTTCCGGAACTTCGTCGAACAGCCAACGCATTTCCGCAGCGGTCTTGAGATAGTGCTGATCACCGTGGAACTTGAAGCGATCGGGATCACTCATGAGCGAGCCGGTCTGCACACACAACAACGCGTCATGCGACACGGCGTCGTGCTGATGCACATAGTGACTGTCGTTCGTAGCAACGAGTGGAGCTTTGATCGCGCGAGCGATGTCGAGCAATTGCGGATTCGTGGTCTTCTGTTCGGGAATGCCGTGATCTTGGATCTCGACGAAGAAATTGTCGCGTCCGAAGATGTCTTGGAGTCGTGCTGCCTTTTCGAGCGCGCCGCGCTCGTCGCCATTCATGAGTGCTTGCAACACCTGTCCGCCGAGACAGCCGCTTGTAACAATGAGGCCGTCGTGGTGCTCTTCGAGAAGTTCCCAGTCGACCTTGGGCTTCATGTAGTAACCCTCAAGAAATGCACGACTCGAGAGTTGGATGAGGTTCTTGTAACCAGTTGCGTTCTCGGCCAGCGCGGTGAGGTGGTAGTACGCCTTGCGTCCACCCTCGGCTTCGCCACCCGAGTCGTCCATGCGACCCCGGCGAGTGGGACGCTCGGTGCGGCTGTCGTAGGCCTGGTAGAGCTCAGAACCGATAATCGGCTTTACCCCGACGTCCTTGGCTGCCTTGTAGAAATCGAGGACGCCATACATGTTCCCGTGGTCGGTAATACCAACTGCTGGTTGACCATCGGCCGCTGCGGCCGCGACAACTTCGCCCACACGCGCGGCACCATCAAGCATCGAGAACTCGGTGTGCAAATGCAGATGGGTAAAGGAATCGGGCACTTCGAGGAGCTCCGGGAAATTGTCGTTCGAAGAGGTCCGCACCTCTGCGAATTACACCGATGTGATGCCCGGCGATCGTAGCGTCAGTCCCCCATGCTCGCTCCGGGCATCCCCGGCACCGTCAAAGCCCGGTCCTAGCCTTTCGTGAACCTTTGATTGCCCCTTCAACCCGGAGGTCACCATGACCGCTGCAGCTGACGACCGATCCACGATGGACCTCCTCCGAGGTTCCCGAATTACCGCCTATTCCATCGGCTTCATCAGCTTGGTGGCCGGCCTTGTCCTGCTCTTTCGCCCCGATCGCGAGCTCCAGATCATCGCGATCATCCTCGGATTCCTCTTCGTCGTCTCTGGCTTTGGCCAGGCCGCCGAGGCAGTTACGACCCACCGCAGGGGCACCTACTGGGGCTTGCTGCTCATCCGTGGCCTCGTGAACTTCGGCTTTGGTCTCGCCCTTATTTTTTGGACAGGCGCAACCGTCAACGTCATCGTTTGGCTCGTTGGCTTGGATTTCGTGATCACAGGCCTGCTTGCGATTGTCGTCTCGTTCATGATTGGCAAGGAAGGTGGCCGAGGCGCACTTCTCCTCGAGGGCATTGTCACCATCGCTATCGGCATCGTCATCATGGCGTGGCCCGAAGCAACCAAGAACGTGCTTGGCGTCGTGATCGGCATCGGCCTGACACTGCTTGGCCTGCTGTTCCTCTTCTCCGGTTACCAGCTGAGCAAGGTCAAGGCCACGCTCGCTTCTGGCCGGTGACACAACACTGACGCGTTACAGATACGTCCCGGGACGGTCCTCGGGTTCGGGAATTTCCGAACCTGGGCGACCGGCCCCGGGTGGCAGTTGGCCCCGCATGTTCTCAAGTTGTTGACGGGCGGCCATCTGCTGAGCAAACAGCGTGGCCTGGATGCCATGAAAGAGGCCTTCGAGCCAGCCAACGAGCTGTGCTTGGGCTACTCGCAATTCGATATCGGTCGGCGTTCCCTCTTCAGTAAACGGAAATGCGAGACGCTGCAGTTCGTCCTGAAGATCAGGTGAAAGCGCCGAGCCAAGTTCTTCAATTGAGGTGTCGTAAATCGCGCGGAGTCGAACCCGTGACGGCTCATCGAGTTCGGTTTGGCGAACTTCGTCGAGCAACTGCTTGATCATCGAACCGACGCGCATCACCTTGGCTGGTTCGGACACCATTTCTCGCTGCTGTTCTTGGACTTCAGTTTCGTCAACCGGGATGATGAGTTCGCCTCGTTCGGCGCCGCCGTTCATGGAATCAGTCATTGCATCAGTCTTCCCGAGGACTCAGTGAGTGCCAACCAGTAGCGGAACAAACATTTCATCGGCAGTGAGCGACCCGTGGCGGGCTCGAAGAGGAAATGCCCCACTATCAGCCGGATCAGAAAACGCGATTGCGTCTCTAGCCACCAGAGCAATGTCACCCAGACGTGACCTCGAAGCGTCGGTCACGACTGAGCCGAACCAACCCTCGTCAATCACTTGATCAACCGTGACAACCCATGATCGATCGGAGTGATGCGCCATCGCATCGTCAAAGAGGGCCCGAGCGTGGCCGGGACGAGCGTGAAGCCAGCGGAATCTTCCTTCACCTGATTGCAGGTCGACATGCGACATCACAGAGGGATCAGGCGTCAGGACATCGTCACCAACATCGACTTGCCCATGATCGGATGTCACAACCAATACGGCCCCCGACGGCAACACACTCAAGATGTCGGCAACAAGGCGATCAACAAACGCGAACTCCGCGTCGTAATGCACGCCGAGCCCAAACTCGTGGGCGATTTTGTCGATGCCGTCGTAATAGGCATACACGAATGGTTCGTTGCGATTTACTGCGGCTGCAACCTCAGCTACGAGAGTTGATGACACGCGCCAACCGACAAGCCTTGTCTTCTCAAGATGAGCGCGTGTGAAACCAGAGTCGCGGAATTCTGAACGCGTAATGACTGGAGGACGCTGACCTTCGAATGCATCATGCGTTTGCAGCGACTCGGGGGGAATCGCGTTTCGAGCGTCGCGTCCGTTTGCCGACCATCGCAAGACGTTGAGCACGTCGCGCCCAACCGTCATTCGGTACCCCATGATCCCGTGCTCCCCCGGAGCGAGACCAGTACTGATGGAGGTCAGCGCCGTCGCAGTAGTCGATGGAGCGACGCTCGTGACTGGGCCGCCGACCATGGCCGACAGCGTCGGTGCGAGGTGACGGCGGTCGCGCAATTGGTTCCAACCAATTCCGTCGAGAACGAGCAGCACGATCTGATCGGCATCGGCCGCAACCTCTGGAATCCAAGCGGGCCATGGGTTGGACGGATCAAGGAGCGCCGGAACAATGTTCGAGATGCAGGCTCCGCCGTAATCGGGAAGCACAAGCCCATTTGGCAATGCATCAGTTGTTGAAGATCGAGAATCCACGGTGGCCCTCCGCCGGTCACGGTAGTGCCGAGGGCTCCATGTCCCCGACTCGGCGACTTCCACCTACGATGCCGGTCGTGAAGGTATCGACCCGAGGCGACTACGCAAGCAGGGCATTGCTGTCTTTAGCCCTGCACTCTGATGAGGGTGGTCCCACCTCGGTTCGCGATATCGCCGAGCGCACCGGTCTGCCGCAGCCGTACCTCGAACAGATCCTCCTGGCACTGAAAGGTGCTGGCCTCGTTCGTTCAAAGCGCGGAGTTGGCGGTGGCTACGTCTTGGCCCGCGCTCCTGAGGAAATCAGTTTGTCCGACATCATTAGCGCCGTCGACGGACCAATCGTTGCCGGCGACTTCGGACAACCGCATACCGATGGCGCCTGCGACCACGAGGGCCAGTGTGTGTTGCTCGCAGTTTGGGACGACGTCGGCGAGCACATGCGCCGCTATCTCGAAGCTGCGACCTTGGCAGACATCGTTTCGATGGCACGCGGTCAGGGGAAGTGGCCAACCGAAGTTGCAACCACTCCCGCGGTTACCCCTCCGTGGGCGTCTGGTTCCTGATTCGACCCAACACCGACGCAAGGTCTTCGGGAAGTTCCGACACGAACTCAAGGCGTTCATCAAGTCGAACTGGATGGTCGAATTCAAGCGCAGCCGAATGCAAGAAGATTCGAGGCGTTTCGATTGCCGGACGCGATCCCCGGTAACGGTCGTCGCCGACGACGGCATGACCAATTGCTGCCATGTGCACACGAATCTGATGAGTGCGACCTGTTTCAAGACGACACTCAACCAACGCGCAAGGCACAGGCTCTTCGAACGTTTCGAGAACGGTGTAGCGGGTGCGCGCTTCGCGACCTTGTGCGCTCACCACCATTTTCGTTGGCTCACGCGTTGACCGCCCGATTGGCGCATCAATAAGACCGCTGCCCGCTTCGGGAATACCCCACACAAGTGTGAGATAAGTGCGCTCAACTTCGTGAGCAGCCAACATCGCGCTGAGTTCCGCATGCGCTTCAGGTGACCGCGCCATGAGCATGAGACCCGATGTGTCCTTATCGAGTCGATGCACAACCCCCGGACGCTCGGGTTCTCCGATATCGGCGATCTCGGGATAGATCGCGAGCATCGCCTGCACCAACGTTCCGGTGGCGTTTCCTGCGCCTGGATGCACAACCAGACCAGCGGGTTTATCGATCACGATGACGTCGTCATCGACGTACATGATCGGAACATCGATATCGGGTTCCGCGACGAGCGGAGCGGGACCAAGGTCGGGTTCGACATTGATTTGCACCGTGTCGCCGTCAGCGACGCGACGCGAACGTGTCGAGACGACAGCGTCGTTACACAGAACAAGTCCTTGTTCGAGCCACTCGGTGACGCGGGTTCGACTTGCTCCGGTAATCATCGCTACGACTCGGTCGATACGTTCTCCAGCTAGTGCGGCGGGGATGACCTCGATATAGGCCATATCAGTTGCTCTCAATCGTTGAGGAGTTGTTCTCGGAGGTGTGAACGTCCTCAGAGGATGATGATGAAGAAGAAGTCGCCGGCTTGCTCGTTGTGGGTGCACTCGAAGCGTTGTCATCCTCTGGAGCAGGAGCGAGGAGTGTTGAGATCACGAGAAGGATCGCCCCGCAGACGACACCGATATCGGCAATGTTGAACACCGGCCACCACTGCAAGTCGATGAAATCGACAACGCCACCCTGAAAGAAACCAGAGTCGCTGCGAAAAGCGCGGTCCAAGACATTGCCAAGCGCGCCCCCAACGATCATGCCGAGGGCAACAGCGCCGAGACGCGAGCGAACTGACCCGCCCTTCCAGACCAAGACGCCGACGACAACCAAGGCAAGGAGGCCGATCCAAGCACCAAAGCCGGAACCGAGACTGAATGACGCCCCGTAGTTCATCGTGAGATGAAAACGAAGGGTCCAGACAACGTCGATCGTGCGATCGTCAAGCGACGACACCGCCCACGCCTTCGTCAACTGATCGGCAATGAGCCATCCGATCGCCACCGCGCCAAACAGCACCCGATGCGTGGGTGCCGCTGTGGCTGGTGGAGTCGACATTGTCACGGGTTCCAACCTAGGGGCTGGTTTGCCCGATACATGGTTGTTCAGCGACGGAAGTTTCCGACCTTGTATTCCACGCGCTCACGGCACCAAGGAATCGCACGCAGACGTTCCTTGGGAATCGCGAGTCCTGAGATTTCGCAAATGCCGTAAGTGTTCTGACCGATCTTGGCCATCGCTCGATCGATTTCATCGACCTGGTCAAGGAACTGCGCCGAAAGTGCAAGATCGCGCTCACGCTCGACAGCAAGGGTGTCACCTTCGCCCGATTCCTCGTCGAACTGCACATCACCTGGTTCGCGAAGTTCCGCAAGCGAGTTCGCTTCGGCGGTCAGTGCTTCGGCGTCGTGCACAAGACGACGGCGCTCTTCGAGCAACAAGGCCCGCTGCGCATCGAGGAACTTGGCGTCGAATGGGTACTTGATCTTCTTCGGTTCCTTTGGAATCGCCGGAAGCCGGTTGGGTCGCGGCGCCATGACGGGCGCAACTTCGGCCTTCTTGGCGGGAGCCGCCTTCTTCGCGGGGGCCTTCGGTGCTGGTGCTTTGGCCGCAACCTTTTTGGCCGGAGCCTTGACTGCCGCCTTCTTCGCAGGAGCCTTCTTGGCCGGAGCTTTCTTGGCCGGAGCCGCCTTCTTCACAACCTTCTTGGCCGGGGCTTTCTTGGCCGGAGCTTTCTTGACCGGAGCTTTCTTGGCCGGAGCCGCCTTCTTCACAACCTTCTTGGCCGGAGCCTTGACGGCTGCCTTCTTGGCCGGAGCCTTCTTGGCCACTGCCTTCTTTGCCGGAGCTTTCTTCGCTGCGGACTTCTTCGCCGGTGCCTTTTTGACTGCCACGGATGTTCTCCCTCGGGTGGCGGTGGATCGGCGGAGGGTATGGGCGCCACCCTCCCACGTCAACCCGCACGCACCGGAGCCGTTCGGCGACAGCGTACGCTTGGCCCCCATGTCATTCGGTCCCGTCGACCCAGATCTCGACCTCCCCTCCCTCGAACAACGCCGCCTGCAGCTCTGGAAGGCCGAGGACACCATCGGCGCGACCCGTCGCCTGCGGGCCGGCAGCGAGCCCTGGATCTTTTACGAAGGTCCCCCAACGGCAAATGGCCGACCCGGCCTCCACCATGTGTGGGCGCGGGTCTTCAAAGACATTTATCCCCGCTTCCAGACAATGCGAGGCCGCGATGTCCCCCGCAAGGGCGGCTGGGACTGTCACGGTCTGCCGGTCGAACTTGAGGTCGAGAAGGAACTCGGGCTTTCCACCAAGTACGAAATCGAAGCGTTCGGCATCGCCGAGTTCAACCAACGCTGCCGTGAATCGGTGCAGCGCTATGTCACCGACTGGACCGCACTCACCGAGCGCTCCGGCGTCTGGATTGATACTGCCGACGCGTACTGGACCCTCGACAATTCCTACGTCGAGTCAGTGTGGTGGCTCATTCGTCAGCTCTGGGACAAAGGGCTTCTGTATGAGGGCCACAAAGTTTCGCCGTATTGCGGTAGGTGCGGCACCGCACTATCAAGCCACGAACTTGGCCAACCCGACGTCTATCGCGACATTGTGGATCCGTCTGTCTATGTCCGATTCCCAATCGTTGATCGCGATGTTGATCTTCTGGTCTGGACGACAACCCCCTGGACCCTCATTTCGAATGTGGCTGCAGCGGTAGGCCCCGACATTGACTACGTCCGAGTTGCTTCGACTGACGGAACTCGCGATCTCGTTATGGCTGCATCCCTTGCGCCCGAAGACGCGATCGTTGTCGAAACATTGAAGGGTTCGGAACTTGTTGGTTGGCGTTACCAGCGCCCATTCGAAACGCTGACTCCCCCACCCGGAGCAGATGGTTGGCGAGTCGTCGCCGCGGAATTCGTCACCACCGATGATGGCTCAGGCATCGTTCATCTCGCTCCTGCATTTGGCGAGGACGACGCTGCCGTCGCGCGCGCAGAAAAGCTTCCAGTTCTCAATCCGGTCAATGCCGACGCTGCGTTCGATGAATCTGTTCCCACATTTGCCGGAACGTTTGTCAAAGAGGCCGACCGCGACATAATCGCCGACCTCGATACCCGTGGTCTTCTCGTTCGCGAACAGGCCTACGAACACAGTTACCCGCATTGCTGGCGATGCAGCACACCGCTCATTTACTGGGCAAAGACCTCTTGGTTCGTGCGCACGTCAGAACATCGCGATCTGCTCATGCGCGAAAACGAACGCATCGAGTGGCATCCCGAGTTCATCAAGCACGGCCGCTTCGGCAAGTGGCTTGAAGGCAATATCGACTGGGCGTTGTCACGCGATCGCTACTGGGGAACACCGCTTCCGATTTGGCGTTGCGACGCCAACGGACATGAACACTGCATTGGTTCCGTTGAAGAACTCAGCACACTGACTGGCCGTGACCTCACAGAACTCGATCTGCACCGCCCGCACGTCGACAACATCACGTTTGCGTGCAGCGCCGACAGCTGCACAGGCACAATGCGACGCGTCGCACCAGTGCTCGACGCTTGGTTCGACTCTGGCTCCATGCCATCGGCACAGCGTCACCATCCGTTCGAAAATGCCGACTCATTCACTGGCGCATTTCCTGCCGATTTCATTTGCGAAGCCATCGACCAAACCCGTGGCTGGTTCTACTCACTTCTCGCCGTGAACTCGTTGGTGTTTGATTCGACGCCCTACAAGAACGTTGTTTGTCTCGCCCTCATCGTCGATGAAAACGGACAGAAAATGTCGAAGTCGCGCGGCAACGTCATTGCCCCATTCGACATCTTCGACACTCTCGGTGCCGATGCTCTGCGTTGGTATTTCTTTTCTTCCGGACAGCCATGGACACCACGTCGAGTGTTCCCCGATGGCATTCGCGAAGCAACGCGCCAAACACTGCTCACGCTCTGGAACGTGTTTTCATTCTTTGCCACCTACGCCGATCTCGACGGATGGCAGCCCGATCCCGATGCTCCTGCGCCGACACACGTACTCGATCGCTGGATCCTTTCCGAACTCGATGACACCGTCGCCTCGGTCACCACTGCTCTCGAGAATTTCGATGCGCTTGGTGGTTCCGGACGCATTGCCAAGTTCGTCGACGATTTGTCGAACTGGTACGTCCGTCGCAGTCGCCCTCGCTTCTGGAAGTCCAGCGACGCTGCAGCACACGCGACGTTGTACGAGTGCCTCACCACCATTGCGCAAGTGCTCGCACCGTTCTGCCCGTTCCTTGCTGACGAGATCTACACAACGCTCACCGACGAAAAGTCCGTGCATCTCACTGATTGGCCAGTCGCAAAGGGTCGACACGACGCCTCATTGGCCGAGCAGATGGATGCTGCTCGTCGTCTCGTAAGCCTTGGGCGCTCCGCACGCACCGACGCAAAGATGAAGGTTCGTCAGCCTCTTGCCCGAGCCCTCCTCCTTCACGGGGGAACCGATCTCGATCAGGCCATCGAGGCCGAAATCGAAGCCGAGCTCAACGTCAAGACGCTTGAACGACTCGATTCGCTTTCGGGTCTCATGGGCTGGACCGTCATCCCCAACTTCCGCCTTCTTGGTCCTCGCCTCGGCCCTCGGGTCAACGAGGTCAAAGCCGCTTTGGCCGATGCCGATGGATCTGCATTGCAGGCCCAACTCGCCCAGAACGGTTGGATCGAGATCGTCGGCGAACGCCTGACTGCCGAAGAGGTCGAAGTTCGTGCCGAGAAGCACGCCGATCTCGCACTCGTCGAAGACGACGGATGGGCAGTAGCACTTGACCTCGAACTCAACGATGAACTACGCGCCGAAGGTACGGCTCGCGAACTTGTGCGTGCACTCAATGACGCACGCAAGAGCGCCGGCCTCGAAATCGCTGATCGTATTGCAGTCACCATCGACGCTGATGACGGCCTTCGTGCGGTGATCGAAACCCATCGAGACACGATCACCACCGAAATCCTTGCCCGCACGATCGAGTTCGGAAACGGCGACCGATCAATCGAGATCGACGGCACCACGATCGGCATTGCACTCGTTCGCGTCGACTGACGCAGAGCGAACCGCACCACCCGACAACAAAACGAAACGGGACCCCTCAGCCGAAGCTGAAGAGTCCCGAACGATCGTTGATGTTTGAAACGTCGTCAGCGACGATCGTCGTCGAAATCTGCGTCGAAGAAGCGACGCATTGCCGCATCGGCATCATCGTCGTCCTCGGCAAGGAATTCATCATCAAATACCGGAACGGCGGCGGTGGCGGGACCACCATCGACCTCTTCGTCAACAAACAGCGTTGTCGGGGCCGGTTCGGGGCTCCATCCGCTGTCTTCGGCCAAAACGGGCTGGAAGACCTCAGGCTCGGGTTCAGGTGCCGGAGCGGGAGCAGGAGCTGTGAACGCCGCAGGAGCCGGTGCAGGCACCACAGAAGGCGTCGTGAGTTCCACAGGCGGAGTTCCAACACGAAGTGCAGCCGGATCATCGAGAACCGCCTGGATTCGTGAAAGTCCGTTGGCGATAACTGCACGCTGTTCGGAAAGGAACGCATCGAGTGCAGCGTTGTCGGCAGCGAGTTCGCGGCGAGTCTTATCAAGATCACGAATCGCTTCATCGGCTTGGGTCTTTGCCGCCGAAAGTATGCGACTGGCTTCGACCTCGGATTCCGAAAGCATCTGCGCTGCGTTCGTACGTGCTTCGTTGATCGTTGCATCAGCGGTTCGCTGTGCCATGACAAGCACTGACGATGCCTGTTCGGCTTCAAGTGTCGGATCGACAGAACGAATTGGCGCCACGACTGCGGCAGCCGGTGCGGAGACAACACCTGACTCGAGTTCTGCGATGCGAGCCTGGAGACGGCTTTCGTTGCGAACCGCATCGGCAGCACGCGTCTCGGCTGCTTCCGCCGACGCGGTTGCCTGACGGAGCTTGTCCTGCAGCTGCGCAACCGCAGCGCTCACACGCTCAAGGAAGTTGTCGACCTCGTCGGGGTCATACCCCTTGCGGCTGACAGAGAATCGAACGTCAGTAAGGAGATGGGGAGTTCCGGGAGTGGTTTCCATGGCGGCGATGGTATCGGCCGAAAGGAGCCCGGGTGTCAACGGCTTCGAAGCGGACTCAGCCCGGCAACCACGCCAGAAGGATTTCGAGGCCGATAAACACGATCATCGGCGAAAGATCGAGCCCCATTCCGCCAATTCGGACTGGGGGCAAGAGGGCGCGAATTGGTCCAAGCACGGGTTCGGTGATGCGGAAAAGCACCACCCTGAGTGTTTCCACTGGACCCGGACGTGACGGAGGGAACCAACTCAGAACGATGCGTCCGAGAAGGCAAAGCAGAAAAATCTGCGCGACGTAGTGAATCAGGACCCACACAGTTGCGGGCTACTGATCTTCGTCGATGCGGCCGAGCAGAAGTGCTCGTTCTTCCTCGGGCACTTCTACCCCGACAGGAAGGATCAGGTAGACCGAGGAACGTTCGAGGCGTTGCATCGAACCACCGATTCCGTAGCAAAGGCCGCTAGAGAAATCGATGAGGCGACGAGCAAGATCGCCGTCGGCATCGGCGAGATCCATCGCCACTGCCTTTCCCGCCTTGAAGTTGTCGGCAACATCCTGCGCCTGGTTGAAGCGGGTTGGTGTCACCAACAGCGGACGTACCGACTGACGTCGGGGCACCGCACGGACACGCGGCTTCGACGCGTCTTCCACTGCGGCCGAGCGTGCCGGCGCAGTCGGTGCAGCGACGGGACGCACCGCAGATACCTCGCCGGTCTCAGGAGCAGTCGAAAGAACTGGGCCAGAGGAAACTGGCGGACGGGCGCGCACAGTGCCGGTGGGCCGTGCAGGCTGTTGACGAGTCACCTGCGCTGGGGGTGGCGGCAACGGGCGATCGTCGGGCGACGCCGCATAATCGTCGTACTCGTCGTCGGGCCCAAGCCCGAGGTACACCATGGCCTTGCGCCACATCGAAGACATCTGACCCTCCGTGCGGGGGAACTCCCCCCCGGTCCGACCCGGCAGGCTAGTTGGTCCGCACCGGGAGACAACATTCGTCCCACCAAACGGCGATTCGGCCCGTCAAACTTCAGTTCGAGGGGCCCGGGCCCCGAAAAGTGCCGTCCCGACCCTGACCATGGTCGAACCCGCGGCCACCGCCTCTTCGAGGTCGTCGGACATACCGATCGAGCTTTCAGCGATACCGAGTTCACTGGCCAAACCGACCAACCGGGAAAATGCCTCTGCGGATTCGACCGGGTCACCGACAGTGCCAACGCCCATCAGGCCAACGACGTCGAGTCCCACTGCCCGAGCCTGTTCAACCAGCGAGCCACATTCGCCCAGCGGAGCGCCACCCTTTTGAGGCTCATTGGAGAGATTCAGCTGGATCATGACCCGGGCGCCCGGGGCTCGACGAGCGATCTCGTCAATCAATTCGGAACGATCAACGCTCTGCCACACCGACACGATCGAGGCCAAGCTGCGCACTTTGTTCCGTTGCAACCTTCCAAGAAAATGCCACTCGATTCTCGCCTGCTCTTCAGGTGTGAGTTCCGCGTGCTTCGCAATGAGTTCCTGCGCGTAGTTTTCGCCGATCATTGTGAGACCAGCAGCGAGTGCCGCACGCGGAGCATCCACTCCGAATCCCTTAGTGACCGCAACGATGCGAACGGTTCGATTGGGAGACAACTGCGTAAGACGTGCGCGCAGTTCGTCAACGTGTTCGGCAACGAGTTGCGCATTGACTTGAGTGGTCACGATTCCTCGATCCAAATTACGGTCGCTTGACGCTCATTCTCAGATCGCGCACGGTGCGAAAAGAAATCACCTGCACACGCGGTGCAGACCGCATCGTCAACTTCGATACTGACACCGAGACGAGCGAGTTCTGAGCGAACTCCTGCTCGCACATCGAGTGCGGGGCGACCGGTTGACGTATTCGACCGGACTCCAGAACCAAAACGTCGTTCGAGACGAACAAGGTCAGCCTCTCCGAACTCGTAGCACTCCGGCCCAATCGACGGGCCGATAACGGCCGAAAGTGGCTCGGAGGTCCGCTCTCGCATCGACAGAACCGCCGCATCGATCACGCCAACTTCAAGCCCACGCCACCCCGCATGCACCGCAGCGATCACTCCGTCTTCCGACCACAGCGCAATCGGAACACAGTCTGCAGTCTGTATCGAAAGAGCAATGTCGGTTTGGCAAGTCAGTGACGCATCGGCTGGGGAACCATGCACGGTCTCGATACCAAGTTCGTCGACGTCAAGACAGACATCGCCGTGCACCTGAGAGAGCCACACCCATGGGCGATCAACGACTGCTCGACGACGTGCCTCAAGTTCTGGGCCCACTCCCCCAACGGAGAAGTCCCCGTCGGATCGTTCGGTGCTTCGGACGCGGATCGAGCGCCCGTCGACGAGCGCTCGATCAAAGAACCGCACCGTGGCGGAGACGGTGACTACTGAAGGAACGACGGGACGTCGAAGTCGCCGTCGTCATCGAGGTCGTCGTCGGTAGAGAACACATCACGAGCGATCGGTCGATCATCACGACCGATACGGCCGGAACGAACCTCGCCATCCCAGCGGTCGAAACCGGCTGCAATGACCGTGACGCGAACTTCGTCGCCCATTTCGTCGTCGATGACCGTGCCAAAGATGATGTTGGCGTCGGCATGGGCAACAGCGTGGATGATCTCGGCTGCTTCGTTCACTTCGAAGAGGCCAAGGTCGCTTCCACCAGCGATGGTGAGAAGGATTCCGCGAGCGCCTTCGATTGAGGCTTCAAGCAGCGGCGAGGAAATCGCCGCCTTGGCCGCAGCAACCGCACGACCCTCGCCCGAGCCGTAACCGATACCCATAAGCGCCGAACCAGCGTCGCTCATGATCATCTTGACGTCGGCAAAGTCGGTGTTGATGAGGCCTGGTGTCGTGATGAGGTCGGTGATGCCCTGAACACCTTGAAGAAGGACCTCGTCGGCCATCTTGAACGCGTTGAGCACCGAGGTCTTGTCATTGGAGACCGTGAGCAATCGGTCATTGGGAATGACGATGAGGGTGTCGACCTTTTCCTTCAAGGTTTTGATACCGGTATCGGCCTGCGTCGAACGACGCTTTCCTTCAAAGCCAAAGGGGCGGGTAACCACACCAATGGTGAGTGCACCAAGGCTCTTGGCGACCTGCGCGATAACCGGTGCTGCACCCGTTCCGGTACCACCACCCTTACCGGCGGTAATGAACACCATGTCGGCACCCTTGAGCGCTTCTTCAATTTCGTCGACATGTGCCTCGGCAGCGGCACGACCGATTTCTGGATCGGACCCTGCACCAAGACCCTTGGTGAGGTCACGGCCGATGTCGAGCTTGACGTCGGCATCGCTCATGAGCAGCGCCTGTGCGTCAGTGTTGACGGCAATGAACTCAACACCCTTGAGGCCAGCGTCGATCATGCGATTGACGGCGTTAACGCCACCACCACCGACGCCGACGACCTTGATCACCGCGAGGTAGTTCTGCGGACTGGCGGCCATGGGGAGCTCCTTCGAGAGAAATGCAGGACGGACTTCAGAAAGACGTAGAAGAACTAGAGCGAGGTTACTCGCCCGTTAGGGCTATTTCGGGGTTCTCACGACGACGGGGGTTGAGGGATTCACTACGTTGATCGTCGAAAGGTCTCTTTGGTCGACCTGGCCCATCACAATCCGCAACGAGTCGACCTTGGCTGGGAGGTCTGTAGGCGGGCCCATGATGACGATGCCTTGGGGCAGGAGGGCCAGATTGAGCGCACCATCGGGAGCGGTCGCAATCCCCGCGATCCGAGCCCGCATTCCCGGGGTGAGGAGCGAGGCCACTTCAAGGGCCCCAGCGACTCCTTCCACCACGGTTCCCGGAGCTCCGGCCTCGACGCCAATCAGAACAGTTTCGACTCCGTCACCAGCCACATGAGGGCCAATGACTCTGCCAGAAGCGTCAATAAGCATCGCAACGCCATCGGAGGACGCGGCAATTGCAACCGGCGAACGTTCAGTAACGGTAATCGTGACAAGGCCGTCCCACTTTCGGGCCACCGATGCACTCTCGATGTAGGGAAGTTCACGGAGCCGGGATTCAGCTGACGACGCGTCGACTTCAAGGAGTGGTTCACCGGTTCGGAGACCAGACGTCGCGACGATGTCGTCGACGGTCGTGACAACTGCACCGCGAACCTCGATGCGATCGACGTCAAGTAGCGGAGTGCGCGTAACGAACCACGCTCCAACAAGTAGGGCGGCAACGATCGACGCGGCGAGCCACCACCGACCGCGTCGACGTCGCTTCTCGTTTTCCACCGCGTCGCGACGCGCAGCGATACGCGGATCGATCTCGGCATCAGCACCTTTTCGATCGAGGATTCGGCTGGCCATCAGTTGTGATCCTCGACGCGTCGAGCTCCGGCTGCATTTGAAATTTCAGGAGAAAAGCCGAGGAAATGAGTTTCTGCATGAAGGTCCACGCCGGTGCGTTCTCGAACCTGCGCGCGAACAATGGTCATGAGTGCGGCCACGTCGTTGGCGGAACCACCATCGTCGACCTGAATGAAATTCGCGTGTTTGGTCGAGACCTCGGCTGAACCATGTCGCAAACCTTTCGCGCCAGCCTCGTCGACGAGTCGACCGGCCGAATCAGGCCGAGGGTTCACGAAGACTGAACCAGCGTTGGCGCCACCGGGTTGGTTCTCCCGTCGCCAGCGAACGATGTCTGAGATTTCCGCTTCCGCAGCAGCCCGATCGCCAATCGAAAGCGCAAGTTCTGCCTCGGTCACAACCAACGTTCGGCCGAGCGCTGAGGAACGAAATCCCAGTTCCAGATCGGCCGCTGACATCTCCCCATGGTCGCCGGTCGCGAGATCGACGACGTGGACCCCGACGAGCGACTGCGCCATATCGGAGCCATGGCCACCAGCATTCATACGCACCGCGCCACCAATGGAACCTGGGACACCAACAGCCCATTCAAACCCGGTGAGTCCGGCGGCTGCTGTTCGGCGTGCGACAACAGGGAGCGGAGCAGCACCACCGACACGCACTGTCGTCTCCGAAATCGTGACGGACGCGAGGCCTTCTCCGAGCGTTACGACTATTCCGTCGAAGCCTTGATCGGCGACAAGGAGATTCGAACCGCGTCCCAGAACGGCGAATTGAACGCGGGTCTCTGCAATTAATTTCCCGATGACCTCGAGATCTGAGGCCGATTCGGCGCGAACACGAATCGAGGCTCGGCCCCCAACGCGATAGGTGGTGAGCTCGCCTAGGGCTGCGTCGCGTTCAACGCGATCGCCGAATACGGGTTCGAGGGCATGAAACACGTGATCGATGTTCATGATGGCCCCCCGTCGCCAAATAGGGGCAGCACTTCATCGGCGAGTTTGGTGATGTCGCCAGCCCCGAGCGTCAAGCACAAATCGCCGGGACGGAGTTCTTTCGCAAGTGTTGCTGCCAAGATTGATCGGTCTTCGACGTACAAAACCGTCTGTTCAGGATGTGCCTGTGTCACCGCATCGAGGATGAGGCGCCCCGATACTCCTTCACGTGGCGTTTCGCCCGCTGAATAGATACCGGTGAGCACAAGAACATCTGCATTGACGAATGCATCGGAATACTCGCGCCAGAGTGATTGTGTTCGGCTGTATCGATGAGGTTGAAAGACTGCAACAACTCGATCCCAGTTTCCATCGCGACCTGCCGAAATCGCTGCTTCAATTTCGGTTGGCAGATGGGCGTAGTCATCGACAAAGACGACATCTGCCGCTTCACCACGCAGCTCGAAGCGGCGGCGAACGCCACCAAAGCTTGCTAGCGCTGTTTCGCATGCTGAAAACGGAACGTCAAGCTCAAGGGCTAACGCAACAACGGCGCACGCGTTGAGTGCGTTATGCGTTCCAGGGACGGGAAGATGAATATGTCCGATCCGATGACCCGAACGCACGACATCGAAATCAATGCCACCACGCGAACCTTGAAGATTGATGATCTGAACAGTGGCAACTTCAGACTGCCCATAGGTGACTGCGTCGGTTCCGAGAGCAATAGCAGCAGTTTCAGGATCGTCTGCGCACAGCACGACTGGACCGCGAGTGGATGCGATGAATCGCTCAAATGCGGCGCGGAGATTTTCGAACGAACCGTGATGTTCAAGATGATCCGCTTCGATGTTGGTCACGATGAGCGCTTCGTGATCGATAGCGAACCCTGATCCATCGCTTTCATCAGCCTCAAGGACGAACCATTCGCCCTGCGACCACTTCGCATTGACTCCAAGCTGACTGATTTCTCCGCCGATCAGGAACGAAGGATCGAGCCCCGCCTCGAGAAGTACGAGCGCAAGCATCGACGAGGTCGTCGTCTTTCCGTGCGTTCCCGCTACCGCGATCGTGCGACGTTCAGCGGCCATTGCGGGCAACAACGCGCGTCGGCGAACGACGGGCAGGGAACGGGCGCGTGCTGCGAGCACCTCAAGGTTGTCGTCGGGAATCGCTGTCGAGACAGCAATGAAATCGGTGTCAGGTCCGATGTTCTCGGCGGAATGGCCCACAAAGACTTCGACGCCTTCGGACCGAAGTCGATCAAGTACCGGTGACTCAACGACATCACTCCCCGACACAGAATGACCCATTCCTACAAGCGATGATGCGATTGCCGACATGCCTGGTCCGCCCACTCCGACCACATGGATCGACCGAGGCGTCGCGAGCGACGGAGAAGGATCGTTGTCAGCCACGGCGGGCATGACGCTCCACGAGTTCGGCGACAGCATCGGCAGCATCGGGCTGTGCCAACGTGTGCGCAGCGGTTCCCATTCGTTCAATCTTCGTGGGATCGTCAAGAAGCGGTTGCACCTCGGCAAAAAGTCGATCGCCATCAAGTTCGGAATCGGCGATCAGCACTGCTGCTCCAGCGCGAACAAGCGCTGCCGCATTTGCGGTTTGATGGTCCCGAGGCGCTTGCGGAAGTGGAACGAGCACACCGCCGATACCAACTTCGGCGAGTTCAGCAACAGTCGTGCCACCAGCGCGACCGATAAGCAGGTCAGCCGCAGCCAAAACAGTGTCCATATGGTCTTCGTAGCGCACTGCGACGTACTCAAGGCCGTCGGGCGAGGGAAGCCGTTCCTGGACTGCTTCCCAGTCACGAGACCCGATTACATGTCTGATCGAAAGATCGGTCCGAGTCGACCACTTCGCAACAGCATCGAAGACCGCTTCATTGACTTTTCGAGATCCAAGCGAACCGGTAACGACTGCGATCATCGTTCGGCCCTCGCTCACACCGAGTTTTGTTCGTGCGGTTACACGATCGCGTTCGCGGTTGATTGCTCGTACTTCTGCGCGAACGGGATTACCCGTGACAACGCTTCTGGGCAGGTCGGTTTCGACAAACGGCACCGCACATGCCTTGGCGAAGCGACCAGCGAGCCGATTCGCAGCACCGGCTCTTGCGTTCTGCTCCATTACAACGATTGGTACTCGCCAGATCACCGCTCCGATGGTGCTAGCGATGCTGGCATAGCCGCCAAGCACCAACACCACCTTCGGACGACGTCGACGAACGATCCCAATGCCTTTGAATACCGCTCGGAGAAGACCCCACGCCGCCGCGAGGTTTTCGACCGTGAATCGTCGTTGGATTCCGCGTCCAGGTAGCAGCGTGACGTCGAACCCCGCATCGGGCACCAGCGTTCGTTCGAGGCCTCGCTCGCTTCCCACAAAATGGATCGAGGAACTGTCGTGTCCTCGATCAACAAGTGCTTGTGCAACGGCAAGTCCGGGAAGCACATGACCTGCAGTGCCACCACCGGCCACGAGGGCGAATGTGGCGGAATCGGCGGTGGGCCGATTCGTCATCAGCGTTCCTGTCGGGCGATGTTCAGGAGAATGCCGGAAGCCGCCATGGTGAACAGCAGCGAGGATCCACCCGCTGAAACAAACGGAAGTGGAACACCGGTAATCGGCAGAACACCAACGCACGCACCAATGTTGATGAATGCCTGCACAAGGATCCACGTCGTAATTCCTGTTGCCAACAACATTCCGAAGCGGTCGCGAGCGTGCAGTGCGGTGCGGACGCCGAACAATGCAAAGCCCAAGAACATTGCGATGACGAGTGCCGATCCAACCAACCCGATTTCTTCGCCGATGATTGCGTAAATGAAATCGGTATGAGCTTCAGGGAGGAATCCCCACTTGGCCCGACCTTGGCCGAGTCCGGTTCCGAGCACTCCACCGTTGGCGAAACCAATCTGACTCTGAATGGTTTGGAATCCGGTGTTCAGAGGATCAGCCCACGGATCGCGAAATGCCATGAGACGACGGAATCGGTAGGGCTCGGTAAACGCGAACACCGTTGCGCCGAGGACTAATCCTCCCGAGAGGATCGCCAGGGGCTTTCCGGGCGCACCGCCCACAAACAACATCACCAAAACAATGGTGGCGAGGATGATGGTGGTCCCGAGATTCGGTTGAGCCATGAGCAGAACTGCGAACCCGCCGAACACGATGGCAACAGGTCGGAGTACTGCTTTCCAATCGCCGATTTGACCCACACGGCGGGTGAGTGTGTCGGCGGCATAAAGAATCACTGCGAGCTTTGCCATTTCTGATGGCTGCATACGCAGTGGGCCCCAACCAAGCCAACGCGAGGCACCATTGACTGAAACGCCGACCCCAGGTATGAGCACCGCGGTCATCAGTGCGCCCGAGCCGAGGAGAATCCACTTCATCCATTTCGACAGCAACTCGTATGAATAGCGGCTCATGACGAACATGGCACCGCATCCGATGACGAACCAGATTGCCTGAAGTCGGAACTGGTACCAGGACGTGCCGTATTGATAGAGCGCAGTTACTGATGATGCAGACAGGATCATCAGAAGGCCGAAGAGATTCAGGGCGATGATGATCACCCAAAGAATCTTGAAATCGGTTGTACGAGGTTGGGGTTCACGTGCCGAGCGCATCATTCGGCCGATCGGCGAACGTGTTTCAGAAACTGTTGCGCTCATTGCGCTCCCACCATTCGAAATCCGGGAAGTTTGCGCACAGCGTCAGCGAAGCGATCGCCGCGCTCTCCGTACGAAGTGAACCAGTCGAACGATGCACAACCCGGCGAGAGAAGAACTGCATCGCCGGGCCGAGACAGTTCTAACGCCGCCGCAACCGCATCTTCGATCGATGTGGTGATGACACGGACCTCGCAGCGACCATCAAACGCCGCCCTCACTTCAGTTGCAGCTTCACCAATCGCTACAACGGCACGTACCGGAGGAACGTGGGCTCCGAGGACGGCAAGGTCAAGTCCTTTATTTCGCCCACCGGCGATGAGCACCACCGAATCAAATGCACCGAGCGCCGTTTCAACTGCGTGAGGCGTCGTGGCTTTCGAATCGTCGAACCAGGTTGCACCATTGACGTCGCCAACAAGTTCCACTCGGTGATGAAGACCTCGGAATGATCGAAGCGTGTGCCGAACGCCTTCAAGCGTCGCGCCCGCCGCCATTGCGGCAACAGATGCAGCAAGCGCATTGGTGATGTCATGAGGAAAGGAACGAGGAAGTTCGTCGACAGATACCAGTTTCGTGCCGTCGGGCAAACACAGCCATCCGTCGATAACCGTTGCATCGGCATCTGTCCCCGCTCCGCCGAATGTGATCGTTGAGAGTTCAGCATTGCGATTGGCAAGTACAACCGGGTCAGTCGCCGACGCAATGGCAACGCCCTCTTTTGCATCGACGTGCGCCCAGATCGATGCTTTCGCTGCCTCGTAGGACGAGAGCGAGATGTGAGCATCAAGGTGGTCGGGCGCAAAATTCAGCCAGACCGCAACCGACGGCTGGAACCAACGTGTGGTTGCCAATCGAAACGAGGAAGCTTCGACAACGAAAACCTCGGTACTTGAATCGGCGATGGCCTCGACCAGAGGCGTATCGGTGTTCCCGCAAGCGATGGCCCGCACACCCGAGGCGACAAGCATTGCGGTGACCAGCGTGGTGACCGTGGTTTTCCCGTCGGTACCAGTGATGGCAATGATGGGGCGCGAATCCCAGCGATCAGCGAGATCGAATTCCGACTCGATCGCGATGCCTGTCGATTCGGCGATTCCGAACACCTCATGAGATTCAGGAAGCCCGGGGCTCGGTACGACAAGATCGCACCCTGAGACAAGGCGCGTCAGATCCTGCGAGGAAGGCGATTCGACGAGTTCCACTCCTAGTGATGCTGCCTCAGCGCGAATCGTGTGAGTGGGATGCTCGTCGACGGCCACAACTGTGATCCCACGGGAAACCAGGGCGCGCGCAACTGCACGGCCAGTGATACCGAATCCGAAGACGAGCGCGGACCGCAAGGGCCCTCGCGTCGGCGCGTCCATCAGTCGATCACTCCGGGCAGGCGCACGAAGTCGGCGTAGTAGATGCCAAGTGCGACAGCGGTGAACAACCCGGCCACAATCCAGAGCCGAATGATCACTGTGGTTTCGGGCCATCCCCCGAGTTCAAAGTGATGATGGAGCGGAGCCATTCGGAAAATCCGGCGTCCAAATGCTCGGTAGCTACCCACCTGGAGCATGACTGAAACCGTTTCCATGACAAACAGGCCGCCGACGAGAGGCAGCAGAAGAATTGTGTTGGTGCTGAGCGACAACGCTGCGAGACCAGCGCCAATCGCGAGGGCACCGGTATCTCCCATAAAGATTCGGGCCGGCGCTGCGTTCCACCACAAGAAACCGGCAACAGCAGCCATCATCGAGGCAGAAACAACGGCCGTGTCAAGGAAACTTTCGTCGCCGTAAATCGAGTTGTGACGGAATCCCCAAAACGCGATCACGGTGTAGGCAGCGAAACCGAAGATTGATGCTCCCGCAGCCAAACCGTCGAGACCATCGGTGAGATTCACCGCGTTGGTGGTCGCATAGAAGATGATGACGGCAAGAACAACCCAGCCGATTTTGCCGATTTCGATGCCGGGGAAATCAAAACGCGTGAACGACAGCGAGGTTGTGACATTCGTGAACGCCAGCATGGAAACAGCAAACGCCACCGCCACGACCAGGAGCCCGAGAGTCTTTGCTCGTTTTGTCAGGCCGAGATTGCGCTCACGAAAGACTTTGATTGAGTCATCGAGGAGACCAACGAGACCGGCTCCGACGATCGCCGCCATACACAACAGGCCACGGCGAGTGAACACCGCGCCGCTCAGATCGCTCACAAACCAGCCGACTGCTGCGGCTGCGACGAATGCGACGCCTCCCATTGTGGGGGTACCAGCCTTCGTGATGTGACCCTGGGGACCGTCTTCCCTGATGGGTTGGCCGATACGACGTCGTTCAAGCCACGAAATCAGGAGCCGAGTTCCAAACAATGAAAGTGAGAGCGCAATGGCTGCAGCAATAAGGAGGCGAATCACTTTGCGTCCTCCAACTGCTTCCATTCCTCGACGGCAACGACTCGATCATCGAAGGGAGTCGTCATCTCTCCGATGATCTGAACTGTTTCATGCCCTTTGCCGGCGAGAAGAACAATGTCTCCCTCGGTTGCGCTTTGAAGGGCAAGAGAAATCGCAGCGCGGCGATCGGGTTCGACGATGACTGAACTGGCTCGAGGACCCGGCACCCGCTGCACACCTTCCATGATCGAAGCGATGATCTGATCGGTTGACTCAGATCGCGAATTGTCTGCAGTAATGATGACCGAGTCAGCATGCGCGACCGCGGTTTCTCCCATCATCGAGCGCTTCGACTGATCACGGTCACCACCACAACCGAAAACCACGATGACGCGTCCATCGACAAGGTCGCCTGCAGCAGCAAGCAGTTGCTCGAGTCCGTCGGGCGTGTGGGCGTAGTCAACGATGACAGCGAAGGGCTGTCCAGCTTCGACTCGCTCGAATCGACCTTCAACAACAAGCGGAAGTGAGAGCCCTTCAGCAATCGTCGCATCGTCGACACCTAAGGCGCGGGCGACATGGGCAGCGCCAAGCGCGTTACTGACATTGAAGAGACCGCCCAATGTGAGTGAAACCGTCTGACCCGACCAGGTAAACGTTGATCCGTCCACGGAAAGTTCGAGATTCTCCGCTTCGCTGAGCGAGTAGCCATCTGTAGGAACCGTGGCAACGTCAGCCAGGAGTCGACCGTGAGGACTATCAAGGTTGACTACGGCCGAATCGCAACGCTCTGCGTCGAACAATCGAGCTTTCGTCTCGAAGTACTCCTCCATTGAGCCGTGATAGTCGAGATGGTCGCGACTCAGGTTCGTGAACACTGCGACTCGGAATTTCATCGCATCGACCCGGTGAAGATCGATTGCGTGCGAGGAGACCTCCATTGCAACAACGTCCACGCCACTTGTTCGCCACTGCGCGAGTTGGCGCTGAAGGTCGGGCGATTCAGGAGTGGTTCGGGCCCCCGACAGCGTGCCGAGAACCTCAACATTGCGATGCGCCGCCTTAAAAATGTTTCGAAGCATCCACGTCACGGTTGTCTTGCCGTTCGTGCCCGTGACGCCAACGACAATGAGGTCATCTGATGGATGTCCAAAGCAGGTTGCCGAGGCCGATGCCATCGCTTCCCGCACGTTCGGAACAACCAGTTGCGGCACATCAGCATCAACACGGTGATCAACAAGCAACGCAACCGCTCCAGCGCCCACCGCTTCGCTCGCATGAGCGTGGCCATCGTCGTTTACTCCGGGCACACAACAAAAGAGTGAACCGGGACGTACGAGGCGAGAATCGAAAGTCACATCGGTGATGTCGAGGTCAGCAACTGCGGAGGCGCGTTCATCGCCCACCACATCAACCTCATTCAATTCGGCAACGATCGTCGCCAGTCGCACGCGTCACCTCACCGCTGCAGTTTTGCGCGCAGTGGTCGTGGTTGTTGTCGGTGCAGGCGGTGCGATCGTGCTGGGAACAGTTGATGCGAGCGCTTCAGGCGATCCCGCAGTAAGAGCACGTACGCGATTGCCTTCAGTCACTGTTGCATGAGCCGATGAACTCGGGAGTCCAAGTTCTCCAGACACTGGCGCTCCACCGAGAGAGACGTCGGTCGCTGCAGGCGCAATGCCAAGACGATTGAGGGCGAAGGATCCAAGCTTCGAGAACACCGGTGCTGCAGTGGCGCCGCCGGTGTAGTCGCCACCGGGTTCATCCATCATGACGTAAACCGAGAGTGCCGGCTGTTGTGCGGGCACAAACCCGACGAACGTTGACTGGTAGCGAGTCACGCCCATCTTGTCGGTGTAACCGCCGCCAGGTTGCGGCTTACGTGCCGTTCCAGTCTTGCCCGCAACTGAATAGCCGTTAATCGATGCGAGTTGACCCGTACCTTCATTGACGACGTTGCGCATCATGATGTTGAGTTTGTCGGCAGTCGCCGCACTAACGGCACGGTGAGATTCACCCGCAGCAGTCGGATGTTCAATGCCTTGTGCATCGATGGTTGAGTCGACAAGTTTCGGAGCGACGTAGACGCCCTGATTCGCGATTGTGTTGTAAGCAAAGAGCATCTGCATCGGTGTCACCGAAATTCCCTGACCGATTGCGATCGAAGGAAGTGAGGTGCCGGAATACTTCGATGGAGCCAGCACAGTCCCCGAAGCTTCGTTGGGGAAATCAAGCGCAGTTTTCGCTCCAAGACCAAATGCCTTTTGTGTGTTGTACAACGCTTCCTTACCGAGACCCTGACCGATTTTGATCGTTCCGATGTTGGATGAATGAGTGAGGATCTGTGTGGTGTCCCACGTGACGGTGCCGCGTCCTTCGGCTTCACCAAATACCGCATCGTAAATTTTCAGCGTTGGCGGAAGATTGAACTGAGTCGTCGGGCTGATCTGTCCCGCGTCCATCGCACCAGCGATTGTGACGACCTTCATCACCGAACCAGGTTCGTACTGAGTCGTGACCGCTGAATTGTTTGAGCTCACACGAACTTGTCCAGTTTCGGGATCAAGAACCATGTCCGCGATTGCGAGAATTTCGCCAGTGCCAGGCTTACTTACGATCGCAACACCACCCTTCGCTCCAGTGGCTTTCACCTGCTCGCCCAACAGACGTTCTGCTTCGAATTGGATCGACTGATCGATCGTCAACTTGAGATCGTCGCCCTTTTGCGCAGGAGTCAGCGAATGATCACCAACGGCGATGGTCTGGCCTCTCGGGCTTCGTTCAAGCGACAGACTGCCCGGTGTACCTGTAAGGGCGGTGCCGTATTGGGACTCCAGGCCCGAGATTCCAACATTGTCGACATCGACGCCACCGAGCAACGAGCGAGCGGAGTCGCCGGCGGGAGCAAATCGTTCGCTTTCTTCCAAGAATGCGACACCAGCAAGTCCGAGTGCCTCCACTTGATCAGCAACCTCTGCAGAGACGCGTCGTGAAAGATAAGCAAATCTTCCGCTTCCATTCATCTTCGACTCAATGAAGAGCGGATCAAGTCCCAGGATTGGTGCGAGCTTTGCCGCTTCCGCCGACGCGTCGGTGACGAGTTTTGGATCGACAAAAATCGAGCGCCCTGGACGCGAAATCACGAGTTCCGCGCCATTGCGATCGAGAATCGCACCACGATCGGCAGCCAAGACCTGGTTATTCGTTCGCTGTCCCTCTCCGTAGGTGACGTACCGACCGCGACCAAATGTCTGAAGGTTCACGACCTGCGCAAGAACGATGCCAAAGAGCAGGACGATGACTACCAGTACAACGAGTGAACGACGACGTTGATTGCCGACTGTCGTTTGAACCATGACGGGACGCGAGCCCTTGCCGGAACTCGCCGGATCGAACACACCACGAAGCGACGCGATCACTGCTGCGAGGGTTGACGCGATGACAGTCTGAATAAGTTCCGCTGCCGGCACAGACCCGTTTCCTGCAGGGCGATGTGTGGTGTAGCCCGCACCGCCCGCAGGACCGCGCAGCCCCGAACGCTGCGAGGTCTGGACCCGTTCGACCGGACGTACTTCTCGAGCGACCCGCGGTTCGCGCTGAGCGCTTGAAGGACGCGGAGCTGTCGTTCCCCGACCCGTTGCGTGACGCGGAGGACGCGTCGTTGTTGTTGCACGACGACGACCACGTGGCAAGTAGTCCGGCGAATTCCAAGGTGCATTCCTGGGCGGATGTTCAACCGACGGTGATCCCGGGCCGGGAGGTGGATTCATCGTTTCGCCGCCGTCGTAGGAGTCGTCGCCTTTGCAACGGTGGACGGAGTGGTTTTCGGCGCAACTGTCGTCGCTGTGGCCCGCGCAATCGTTGTCGGTGTCGGAGCGGGCGGCGCTTCGCCTGCACGGGCATCGTCAGTGGACTTTGGCTGCAGGTAGACCGGAGTCGGGGCCGGAATCATCCCAAGTTTGGTCGTCGCCAACGTCGTGATGTTTTGCGGGCTCTGCAACTGCGCAAGTTCAACGCGCAGCTTCTCTGCACGAGTTTCCGCTTCGGCGATGCGATTGTTGACGCGATCAATGTGAGCCTGTTCCGAGATAATCAGTGTCTGGGCGGCGGCGATGGCAAACAGCACGACGACAACACCCACAACGCCGGCGAATATGCCAATGCGTCGACGCTCTGGAGCGGTGCGATCAACAAGACGAAGCCGGGACCGCAATCCTTCTCGCGTTGACTCCTGCGGTGCGCGAAGCGCTGCAGCGCGACGGCCTTCGGTGGCGACTCGTGCACTTGTCATGATCGCTCCGCAATTCGGAGTCGAGCACTTTCAGCGCGCGGATTTTGTTCCCGTTCAGTTGCCGTTGGCGTCGTTCCGCCGCGGCGAACGAGTCGAACTGTTGATACTGCGCCGCATACACATGGAAGATTCGGAGGACAGCTGCAGCCGCCAGACTCCGCATCGCGCATGACCTGCTTCACAATCCGGTCTTCACCCGAGTGATAGGACAACACCACCAAACGGCCGCCAGGACTCATTGCACCGATTGCCGCTTCGAGCGCAACGGGAAGTACGCCGAGTTCGTTATTCACTTCAATGCGAATCGCTTGAAACGTCCGCTTCGCCGGATGACCACCCGTGCGCCGAGCCGGAGCGGGAATTGCGTCGCGGGTGATTTCTGCGAGCTGGAATGTCGATTCAACAGGTCGGGCAGCGACGATTGCGCGCGCAATCCGAACAGCAAATCGTTCATCACCGAATTCACGGAGAACTCGGGCAAGGTCTTTTTCTTCGTACTCATTGACCACGGTCATCGCACTCAACGCGCGTGAGGGGTCCATCCGCATATCAAGCGGTGCATCAAACCGATAGCTGAAGCCCCGCTCAGCACGATCGAACTGAGGTGAGCTCACACCGAGGTCGAAAAGTGCACCAACGATCGGCTGATCGGTGAGTTCAGAACGAACCACTGCGCCGAGCGAATCGAATCGGGCCCGGACAGTGCGGGCGCGCTCGCCGAATGGGTCGAGACGTTCACGAGCAACGACAAGCGCATCGGGGTCTTGATCGATACCGAGAACCGACAGGTGCGGATAGGCCTCGAGAATCGCAGTCGTGTGGCCCGCACCACCAAGCGTTGCGTCGATGACCCAACCGGCGGGCACAGAACCAAAGGCCGCCACGATCTCGTCGAGCATCACCGGGCGGTGGTCGAACGATTCGCGGTTCTCGGCCATGACAGATACCTCTCGCTGCTGAGCCAGCCGGCAAAGCCGGTACCGGTCCTCAGCAGTCCCTCGGAACACGGGCGCCCGCCGGGATTTCTCCCCGGTCGGGCTCGATGGGAAGCGGGCGGAGTAGGGGCCTTCCATCGTGTGTTCCGAGAGACTGCTGAAAATCGGGCGACCGGCTCGGTCGCAGGAGTGGTCCTTTCGTTTCTGGGTCAGGGACAGGGGGGACATGACACGGACTAGAGCCCCAAGGACGTAACGGCTTGGGTGAGGCTGTCGTCAGCGAGTGAGGCTTGGTCGTTCCAGCGGCCGGCGTTCCAGATCTCGATGCGACCGAAGGCGCCGATGACGACGGCTTCCTTGTCGAGCGAGGCGAAGTCGCGCAAGCGCTGGGGAATCGTGATGCGACCTTGAGAATCAGGTCGGACTTCGTGGGCGTTGGCGGCGAAGGCGCGGAGCGATTCCTGGCTGGTTTCACCCGAACGGACTTTGTCCTGGAGGCGGGTGGCCATTTCGCCGAAGCCTTCTTCGGTCCAGAGGCCAAGACAGCGGTCGAGCTGAGAGATGAACCCCTTCTCGACCAACTGGGCGCGGAAGGTCGCGGGAAGGACCACTCGGCCCTTGTCATCGAGCGAATGCTCGAACGTCCCAACGAACATGCCTGCAATCCTCTCCACCGACTCCCCACGGAGCCCCTACGAGCAGACATATTGCCCCACTTCCCCCCACTACGCAAGTACATCCCTCCCCTTTGTCCCCGGAGACCCCAAATCGACCGAAAAATGGGCGCACCGCGCCCAGCCCCCTCGACGGCAACCCCAGGCCTAGGGTCTGGATCCAACAGCAAAAATGGGGGAATTTCGATGCTGCTTACGGGCAAAGTTGCAATCGTCACTGGGGCAGCCCGGGGTACCGGAGCGGCTATCTGCCGACGATTCGTTGACGAGGGAGCGACCGTCGTGGCGACCGACGTCCTTGTCGACGAGGGCCAAGCCATGGCCCAGAAGCTCGGGCCCCAGGCGTCCTTCGCTGCGCTCGATGTCACCGACAATTCGGCCTGGGAAGCAACCGTCGGTGGAGTTCTCGCCTCTCATGGCCAGATCGACGTACTCGTCAATAACGCCGGCATCCTCCATATCGGCTCGATTGCAAACACCTCGATGGAAACATTTCGGCGCGTCGTTGATGTCAACGCAACTGGTGCATTCGCCGGCATCGCTGCCGTCGCACCGCCCATGAGCGCACGCGGCAGTGGATCAATCATCAACATCGCGTCGATCGACGCGCTGCATGGAATGAACGGACTGAGCGCGTACACCGCAAGCAAATGGGCCCTGCGCGGACTCACCCATGCCGCGGCTCTTGAACTCGGCCGTTCCGGCATACGTGTGAACTCGGTCTGCCCCGCTGGAGGGAACCCCGGAATGTACGGACCGTGGGGAACCCAACTCATGAAGTTGGGTCCCGGACTTACGTCCTATGGATCGAACCGGGCCATTCCTCGCGAAGCATCACCCGATGAGATTGCCCGTGTCGCACTCTTTCTCGCTAGCGATCTTGCCGAGATGGTGACCGGGGCCGACATACCCGTCGATGGCGGACATCTTGCGGGCGACTACATCGAAGGCTTTGATCAAATGTCCGCCGATATCTGAAAATTACGGCAACGCATCGAGAAACGCGTCGCGTAAATCGAACCCCGGATCCCCAAGCGTCGCAGGAAACACTTGGACTTCTGAGATCGATCCGCCGCTGTTCGTAATGCCGGGCGCCAACAGTTCGGCATGACGCTCTGCATCCCACTGCAACGGCACTGAACACTGAAAGCGAGCGCCAGCTCGGGTGCGTCGTTGCGAAATTCCGACGACCTTCGCTCCGCCGACAGTCACTTCACCAGCGGCAAGACCAGCGAAACACACAACAGGCGACAGGGCATTCGTCACCATCGTGCCTTGATGCACATCACCTTCGATACCAACCGAACGCAATGCAGTGACCCACACTTCTGCGAGCCATTGCGAAGCCAAACTCACATCGTCTTGCCACAACGGGTCTGAGCGGCCAATGACAACGTCGATCCAGACCTGCGCCGCTGGGTCGAGTAGCACCGCCCCTCCCCCGCTCTGACGATTGAAAACATCAACGTCGAGTCGCTTTGCAGCTTCAAGATCAACATCGTCGATTGATTGCGACGAACCAAGCGCAAGCGCCGAGCCGGTGACCTCAAGCAACCGAACTGAACGTTGTGCACCGGCGGGGACGCCGTGGCTGTGAAAGCCCCGCGCGTCTCCCTTTGCTCGCACAACATCCCAACGGGCCACCGGCGCAGGTTACCGACCAGCGATACGGTCACCATCATGACTGTTGCTGAAAACGGATATCTCACTGGACGAACCATCATTGTCACAGGCGCTGCAAGCGGCTTTGGCCGACTCGTCACCGACATCGCTTCACAAAGAGGCGCGAATGTTCTTGCCGTCGATGTCGATACTGATGGCCTAAATGCACTCGTCGCAGAGCTTCAGCAAACCGGACGATCTGTTATGGCATGCGCCGCCGATGTCACTGATCCCCAACAGATGCACGGAATGGCAGGGTCGTGCCTCGAACACTTCGGAGCGATCGATGTTCTCGTCAACAACGCCGGCATCATGCCTCTCGCGTTTTGGGCAGATCATGCCGCCGCTTCCGATGCATGGAGCCGTTGTATCGACATCAACTTCAAAGGCGTTGTCAATGGCATTGCGGCAGTTCATGACCAGATGATCAAACAGGGCCGAGGACAGGTCGTAAACATTTCATCGATCTACGGAAATGTTCCCGTCGCCGGTTCGGCCATCTACACCGCGACCAAAGCAGCGGTGAATGTGCTTTCTGAATCTCTGCGCATTGAATCGCAAGGACGGATCAAAGTCACCACGGTCAAGCCAACCGGCGTTATCGGCACCAATCTCGGATCAACCATCGTCAATGGCGACGCAATGATCGGGATTCTGGGTCAGAACATGGAGTCGTTCCGAGAGAACGCGGTGAAGTTCATGACCCCAGGCGAATCTGAAGGCCTGACTGACCCAGAGGACATCCGTTACTGGGCGATCTCACCACAAGAACTCGCCGAGCAGATCATCTATGTGATTGACCAACCTTGGGGCGTTTCAATCAGTGACATCACGGTCCGAGCGTCAGGCGATCAGTACCTGTCGTAACTCAGTGTGACGATGCTTCAGGACGTCACTTCGGGCCACGCACGGCACCAGTGCAGATAGGTGATGAGATCCTCGGGGCGAGGATCTCCACCCGAGCCACCGTAGGCAGTGACCAACCGAAACTTCAGATACGACGCGTCGGGCAACGGCAAGAACGGTGCACGCTTCCACCAACCCCGTGGGGCGAGGCGAAACAGTTGACGCACCGCTGTCGTCCACAACGACGGGTGACGCAGCACAGCAACTGCTCCGGCGAGCATCCAACGCGGAGAAGGTTGATCAGCCACGAGATGATCCTACTGATCGAGTCCGCGCCAGCCGACCGCTGCAGCGCCAACAAGCGGACCCTCAGCGCCAAGGCCTCCGCGCCGCAGTCCGCATCCCCTTGAGAAATCGAGTTGCGCGCGCAGTGCAATCTCGTCGTTCGCAGCAGCAAAGAATGGGTCACCAAAGCCAAGCGCAACGGAACCGGCAACGACGGCGAGTCGAAGATCCAGAAGATTGGCGACCGTCGCTACGGCACGACCGACGAGTCGACCAGTTCGTTCGATGACCTCTGGAGTGGCTTCTGCCGCAGGTCGACCTGTGTAGGCGGCAATCGCGGTTCCGGAGGCTTCAGCTTCGAGACAACCGCGCGCGCCACAACCGCACTCGCGACCTTCGGGTTCAACGCAGATGTGTCCAACATGCCCTGCGTTTCCATCGGCACCGTCAAGAAGTCGACCGTCGAGAACAATCCCGCCGCCGACGCCCGTCGAGACAACCATCGCAAGGTAGTTCTCGACACCCTGCGCTGCACCCAACCAACCTTCGGCCAACGCAAGCGCTTTCGCATCGTTCTCAATAAATGTTGGCAGCCCGGTCGACGCAGAAAGTCGATCAAGCAATGGGAACGAACGCCATGCCGGGATATTCACTGGCGAGACGTGAACACCACCTCGTGTCATCGGCCCACCAGTGCCAACACCGCAAACCACTGGGACCTCGGAAGTTCCGCTGCGAACTTGGGCGATGAGCGACTCGAGAACCGCAAACATTCCATCGCCAGAACCGTGCGCTGGTGTGGCTGCACGTTCGCGAGCAACAACAACTCCATTTCGATCGACCAGGCCAACGTCGATCTTGGTTCCGCCAATATCGACGGCGAGTGCTGCCGGGACAGACAGTGTCAGTCCTCGTCCTCACGCTGGAGACGATCCTTCAGACGTGAGCGCGTGTTTCCGAGTGCATCACGAAATCCTGCGGCCTTCACCGACTGCGTCATTTGCTGCATCCCGACCTTGCCGAGGCGACGACCGTTTCGTTCAAACGCAAGCGCCGACACAAGCATGATGAGGAATCCGCCAAAGGCGAGGAGGAACGATGTGCCAAGCAGAACGACCAGCAGGATAAGTCCGACGACAAAGCCGAATGCTGACCACTTCAACCCGCGAGACGCCGCGGTGTAAACGGTGGTGTCCGCGATGTCTCGAGCCAGACCGGGGTCGGTCTGATAGAGCTGCTGCTCGATCTCGCTGAGGATGCGTTGTTCGTCCTCGGAAAGCGGCACTACACCTGCTCCTTCTTACGACTTGGAAACACAGTCTCCCACGACGGGACCCGAATCACAACGGCACCGTGACACGAGCAGGTGTTGGTGGGTTGCGAGCCTGCCATGTGCCTACTCCTTCTCTGCATTTGGACCCCATTGCTGTGCCCCTCTGCGTTTCAGGCGGAGGCCATCGGGACCTGCCGCAGCCGCAGGCCCGATCGCCGTTTCGCCGAATCGTGCTCGGATTTCGTCAATTGTGCGGTCGGTTTCCTGCCAGCCTGGACCAGACATCGCTTCATCGAATGTGAGCTGACGTGAGGAATCAGAACTCAACCCGCTCACCGAAAGGCCGAGAAGTCGAACTCCCTGAGAGGGATCGATGAGATCGAGCAGCCCCCGACCAGCCTCAAGCAGTGAACGCGAATCGTCCACGGAGACGGCCAATGTGGTTGACCGGGTGACCGTCGTGAAATCCCCGAATCGAACCTTGAGTTGGATAGTCCGACCTACCAACCCTTGTGAACGCAACCGTGAGGCGACTGCGTCGGCAAACTGAACGAGCTCACGATCCAACGTCGAACGCAAGTGATGGTCACGAGAAAAAGTTTCTTCGTGACCGATTGATTTCATGGCTCGTTCAGGCTCGACCGAACGTTCATCGCGACCATTCGCAAGCGCATGTAAATGCCGGCCATGGGAGCGACCCAAAGCTGCAACGATGTTCTCTTCTGGCAAATCTGCGAGATCAGCGATCGTCATGACACCGATCCGATGAAGCTTGGCCAGCGTGGCTGGACCTACACCCCATAAGGCTTCAACTGGCAAAGGACGAAGAAAGTCCAACGTCTCTTCAGGCTCAACAACAAAGACGCCGCTACCAAACTGCGGGCCATTTTTTGAAGCCTTGGGCTTCGCCGCTTCAGTTGCGAGTTTCGCAACAAACTTTGTGCTTGCCACTCCTACCGAACACGTAAGTCCTTGCTCTTCAAATACACGCTGACGGATCGAGGCGGCGATTAACGGCGCGTCACCGAGTAAACGCTGAGCACCACTCACATCGAGAAAAGCTTCATCGAGTGAAAGGGGTTCAACGAGCGGCGTGACGTCTCGAAAAATCGCCATCACATTTGCACTGACTTCGGAATAGCGATGAAACCTTCCGCTCAGAAATATCGCGTGTGGGCACAATCGACGCGCCTGGGCCCCTGACATTGCCGAGTAAACGCCGAACGCTCGTGCTTCATAGGACGCAGCTGCCACGACTCCCCGTTGTCCGTCACCGCCAACAACGACCGGCTTTCCGCGCAGTTCGGGCTGATCAAGTAATTCAACCGATACGAAGAACGCATCCATGTCGACGTGGAGAATGTTTGCGATGTCGCGTGACTTGTTCACACGCGCGTAACCACCAACGAAGATCGGTCAGATCCTTCAATGTTGTAGGCAAACGCACGCGGATCAACCCAGCGATGCATCAACCATTCGAGAACGGGTTCAGCCACCCAAGGTGCACCGTCATTGAGATGGCTCCCGCAGTGTTCGGGCTCAACCCACGCTGCGGTTTCAACGATCCCGTCGGGATCATCGAATCGAAGTTCGCCTTCCCATGATTCAGCCAGCCACGCTTCGACCCGAAGCGTCCATCCCATTTCGGGAGCATTCGCTTCTATTTCGTAAATCTTTCCGGCCCACTTGGTAACAACGAGTCCAGTTTCCTCAACGACTTCACGAGCGATTCCGTCGACAACTGATTCGCCGGCATCGATGACGCCACCCGGAGGACTCCAATCAAACGTTCCGTCACGGCGGCGATTACGCACCAGCAAGAGACCCGACGGTCCCTCAATCACCGCACCGCCGACGAGCCAGTCGCGCATCGCCTACGACACGTCCGGTGGGAGCGGGCGGCGGAAAATGCGATCGCGAACCGCCCACCAGGTCACAAGAAGAAGCGCTTCGAAAACAATTCGCGAAGACATCTTGGATGTCCCACGTTCACGATCGTTAAACGTGATGGGGACTTCCACGATGCGACCGTCGCGTCGGGCGATGTTGTACGCCATTTCGATTTGAAACCCGTAACCATCAGCAGTCACGAGGTCGAGCGGGATACGCGACAGCATCGGAGCGGCGTAGCAACGGAAGCCGGCGGTGGCATCGCGAACCTGCAGTCGAAGCACGATCGCTGCATATCGGTTGCCGCCCCGTGACAGCCATTCGCGATGACGGGGCCAGTCAGGAATGTGGCCCCCCGGGACATAGCGAGAGCCGATCGCGAGATCGGCACCCGATTCGACTGCATTCACCAGCGAAGGAAGCGCAGCGGGGTCATGTTGAAGATCGGAATCCATTTCGATCAATGCGTCGTAGCCATTTGCGAGGCCGTAGGCGAAACCAGCGCGATACGCCGAACCCAAGCCGGCTTTCGCTCCCCGGCGGAGGATTGACACGTGGCCGCCGTTGTCCGCACCCCAACCTTCGGCGAGATCAGCGGTTCCATCTGGACTTCCATCGTCAACGACAAGAACATCGGCCTGTGGCAGTGCCTGCGCAATTCGCTCGAGGACCTCGAGAATATTCTCGGCTTCGTTGTAGGTCGGCAGGATGACGAGCGGCTTCACGAACTCAACTGTAGGAGCACGGAGCGCTCCCCCGGTGCGCAGTGGGCGGGCTGAGACCCGTACGATGGGACCGATGTCTCCATCAAACCCCTCCACATCATCGGCTTCGTCTGCGCTGCCATCGGTCGGTGCACGTGTCCTTGCCTTCGTCGCCATCCTCATCGGTGGAACGGCTGGCGGATTCATCGGCTTCGCCTTTGTCGACCTTCAGGTCTCTGGTGACTCATCGTTTTGGGCCGGCCTCGGGGCGCTTATCGGTGCAGTTGTCGCTGCGCTCGGTACCGCCGTTGTTGTCGTTCTCACACTTCGGGCTATGGGCGAGTGGAACACCATCCGCGCCCGTGATGAAGCAGCCGCTGCCGCAGCGAAGTCCACCGCTGCAACTCGCAACGTTCCGCGCGTTCGGTAATGAGCCACGATCCAGCCGCGCTGCTCGAACTCGCAACATCAACAGCTGCGGATGCAGCGGCCCTGATCGTTGACGGACTTTCTCGAGCCCGCACCATGGTTGACACGAAAACCACGGGCACCGACATGGTGACCGAAATGGACAAAGCGTCAGAGGCACTGATCCTCGGTCGACTCGCAGCCGAGCGGCCGAATGATGCAGTCCTTGGTGAAGAAGGAACAGACAGATCCGGCACAACCGGTGTGCGATGGATTGTTGATCCAATCGATGGAACGACGAACTACCTCTATGGCCACCCCGGATTCGCAATCTCGATTGCTGCGGAGATCGACGGAGAAATTGCTCTTGGCGTCGTACACGATCCTTTGCATGGCGACGTCTTCACCGCGATTCGGAGCCAAGGGGCATTCCGTAACGGTCAAGCAATCAGCGCATCGACTGAGACCAACCTCTCTCATGCACTTGTCGCAACAGGTTTTTCCTATGAGCCCGATCGTCGCCGCCGACAGGCAGCCGTACTTGGAAAGATCATCAGTTCGGTCCGCGATATCCGCCGAATGGGTGCCGCGTCGGTTGACCTGTGCTCCGTCGCATGCGGACGCGTCGATGCCTATTACGAACGAGGCCTCCAGCCCTGGGACCACGCAGCCGGTGCACTCATTGCAACCGAAGCTGGTGCACGTGTTGGCAATCTCTATGGCGGAGCAGCCGAATTCGAGTTCTGCCTTGCTGCACCACCGGCACTGTTTGATGCACTCCGCGAACTGCTCGTCGCGGCCGACGCCGCCAATGCTTGACCTCCCCTCTTTGAGGTTCGGCCGAAGAATCTGACGCAGCGGTCGCTCATCGGTGACAATGGTGAGTTATGGGAACCCGCATCCTTACTGTTGAGGACGACGAACGAATCCGCACCGCCGTCCGCCTCGCGCTTGAGGACGAGGGCTGGGACGTCGAAGAAGCAGACACGGGCGAAGAAGCGCTCCAAGCGTTCACCCGTCAACCGAGTGATGTTGTCCTGATCGACATCATGCTTCCCGGCATCGATGGCTTCGACGTTTGCCGATCTATTCGCCGAGTCAGCGATGTCCCGATTGTCATGGTTACCGCTCGTGCAGATACCCACGATGTTGTTGCTGGCCTCGAAGCAGGCGCCGACGATTACCTCACGAAACCATTCGCGCCCAAAGAACTCTCTGCTCGAATTCGTGCCCTCCTCCGTCGGGCGAGAACTATCGACCTCGCTCCGACCCATCTTCGGTTTGGCGATCTTGAGATCATTCCCGATGAAGGCATCGTGCTTCGCGACAACGCCGAGGTACATCTCACAAAGACCGAATTCCGACTGCTAGTCGAACTTGCGTCGGCGCCAGGCCGAGTTTTCAGCCGTGAAGTCCTTCTCGAACGCGTTTGGGGATACGGCTACTTCGGCGATGGACGTCTCGTTGATGTGCACGTGCGTCGTTTGCGCATGAAGGTCGAAGTTGATCCTGCCAATCCGCGCCACGTCATGACGATTCGCGGCCTCGGCTACAAGCTCCAGCAGTGACGAAACCCATCACAACCCGAACACGGCGCCGACGTCGGGCTCGGATCATTGCCCCCGTCCGTCGGCGTTTCGGACTTCGTACTCGACTCACGCTCACATTCGCTCTTGGCGCAGCGGTCCTCTCTGCGGTTCTGGCGTTCATCACCTTTGGACTCACCCGCCAAAACCTGATCGATCAGCGACAGGACTCGTCGGTCTCTCGGGCATTCGCCAATGCCGACCGACTTTCGGCCGAGCTCCCCTATGCCACCAGTCCTGTGATGGTGGCCCGAGATCTGAATGGGCTCTCGCATCCCAACGATGCAAACGCCGTTCTTTCCAACAATGGTCGCTGGTATGCGACAGATACCTCTGCGTTTACACAACAGGCGATCCCCACCTCGCTCAGTGACATGGTCGATAGTGGCCAAGCTGCACGAATGCGAACAGGGATCAACGGATCGACACAGCTTCTTGTCGGCGTTCCTGTCTCCGGACTCGATGCGCAGTATTACGAAAGCGTCCCTCTCGCCGATCTTCAGCACACCCTTAATGGGCTGGCGTGGACACTCTTGATCTCTTCAGCACTCACCACAGTCGCCGGCGCCCTTATTGGCTATTGGGCCAGTCGCCGGGTCTTCGCCCCGCTGCTTGATGTCGGCACCGCTGCAGGGGCAATTGCGGGCGGTCGCCTCGACACCCGGTTACCCGAGGGCGTCGACGCTGACCTTGATCTCATCTCGAAACCGTTCAACGAAATGGCCCAGGCGCTTGAGGATCGAATCGAGCGAGATGCGCGTTTCGCGTCCGAAGTCAGTCATGAGTTGCGTTCGCCCCTGATGACGCTTGCAGCCTCAATCGAAGTACTCGAAAACACGAGAGACGATTTACCCGAACGCGCACGTACCGCGCTTGTCCTGCTCTCTGCTGACATCGATCGATTGCAACAACTCGTTGAAGATCTCCTTGAGATTTCTCGCTTCGACGTTGGGGCCATCACGCTGCATCTTGAAGAAGTACTTGTGGTGGAGCTCGTGTACCAGTCGGTCAGCATCCTCGGAGGAGGAGGCGTGCCCGTTGTTCACGATTTCGATACCGACGAGCTCATTGTCCGTGTCGATAAGCGTCGCTTCGGCAGAGTTATTGCCAACCTTCTCGACAACGCCCACCGCTACGCAGGTGGGGCAACCTCAGCCACAATTGAACGCGTCGGCGACATGGTGCAGATCAGTGTCGAAGACGAGGGCAATGGTGTTCCCGAGGATGAACGCGACATCGTCTTCGATCGATTCTCTCGCGGCAGTGAAGGTGGCAACCGTTCGAACGACACGGGCGTAGGCCTTGGCTTGGCCCTTGTCGATGAACACATCCGATTGCACGGCGGTCGAGTGTGGGTCGAAGATCGACGCGACGGAGAACACGGCGCTCGATTTGTTGTCGAACTGCCCCTCGTTGATCCGCCGGAACTAGACGAGGATGAAGTGGAGGCCCAATGAGCAGCAAACCTCTTCTCCGAGTCCTTGCTCCCGTGATTGCAGCAGTAACCGTGGCCGCCATAGCGGCCGCATGCGGCATTCCAACAGAGGATCAACCGCAGCCAATCAACCGCGAACAAACAACGACAACAGTCGCGTCGAACCCGTAATCAATTCACAAGATCGGGACGATTAAATCGGTAAATCTCCCGTTGCAGCACGGGTGCTCCCATGATCACGCCACGCTGCAATCGTGCGTTGTGCAATTCGCATCTGATGAATTTCATCCGCACCGTCTGCGAATCGCGCCCAGCGGGCCTGCTGATACATGTGAGCAAGGGGCGTATCAGTTGAGTATCCGAGAGCCCCATGCACTTGGATCGAACGGTCGATGATTCGATTCAGCGAGTTCGCGACGAAATGTTTTGCCATTGACACTTCGGCAGTGAAGTCATCGCCGCGATCAATTTTGTAGGCCGCGTGCAAGACCATGAGCTTGCATTGGTAGAGCTCCATGGCGGAATCAGCAATGAGCCATTGAATGCCCTGCTTCTCGGCAAGAATCGAACCATGCGAATAACGCTCGAGCGAACGCTCAACCATCATGTCGAGCGCTATTTCGGCTTGGGCGATCCAACGCATGCAGTGTGCGAGACGTGCTGGTCCAAGTCGGTACTGACCTAAACGATGGCCTTGACCGCGCCCGCCAAGCATCGCTGCGTCTGAAACGCGTAGGTCTTCGATGAGGATCTCGGAATGACCGGTGGCGCCGTGCATCGTCTCGATCTGCCGAACTTCATTCCAACCCTCGGTAGGAATGTCAACGATGAACGCGGTATTCGCCGCCTGCGGGAGATCGGGATCATCTTCGGTCCGGGCGACAACGATGGCGAAGCTGGCGCGATGGGCATTTGAGATGAACCACTTATGTCCGTTAATCACCCATTCCTCCCCGTCCTGCTCGGCATGCGTGCGGATCAGCGTGGGATCCGAACCAGCAACCTCGGGTTCGGTCATCGCGAAACACGACCACACACGACCTTCACAGAGTGGTCGTAAATACTTTTCCTTCTGCTCGTCAGTACCCCAATGCAACAAGGTGTGCATGTTGCCTTCGTCGGGAGCCTGACAATTGAGCACCCACGGCCCCAGTCGAGTTCGCGCCGCCTCAGCCTGCACCATTGCGAGTTGCACATGACCTAATCCCATACCGCCCCATTCGACGGGCATATGAGGAAGCCACAACCCGAGCGCTTGAGCTTGGCGGCGCAATTCAATCAACTCGGCGACGTACGCGCGCCGATCGGTCTCGGCAACTCCTGATGCTTCCAGTCGCTTTTCGGTTGGAGCGACGACCTCGGCGATGAAGGTGCGGACCTTTCCGCGGATCTCTTCGAGTTCGGGTGACAAACTGAAATCAATGCTCATGCCCGCAGTCTGCCCTGAACTGATGACCTCATGACTGTTGTGGTCGCGATCGACGCAGGAACAACCGGCGTTCGAACGATTGCGTTCAACCACGCCGGGCTTCCTGTCGCTTCGGCGTATCGGGAATTCAACCAGTTCTTTCCGCAACCCGGCTGGGTGGAACATGACGCTGATGAGATCTGGGCGTCCATTCAGGGTGTCCTTAGCGAACTAAGGGCCACACTCGCCGCCGCCGAGGAGACCATCGTTGCGATCGGCATTACTGATCAACGCGAGACAATCGTTGCGTGGGATCGAGCAACGGGTACCCCCCTTCACCGAGCCATCGTGTGGCAGGACCGACGAACTGCCGACTTTTGTGCCCAACTCGAATCTGATGGCGCGCTCGACCAGGTTCGCTCCACGACCGGACTCGTCCTCGATCCCTATTTTTCGGGATCGAAAGCCAATTGGCTGTTCACCAATGGCGGCATTACACCCGACGACTCCGTCGCGATCGGCACGATTGATTCATGGTTGGTCTGGAAACTGACTGATGGTGCCGCTCACGTCACCGATGCAACGAATGCAAGTCGCACGATGTTGTTCGACATCCGCACTGGCGAATGGTCGCAGGACTTGTGCGACCTACTCGCCGTTCCGCAGGGCGTACTCCCCCGTGTCGTTCCATCCAGTGGACGTGTTGCGACAACCGCGTCAACGTGTGCTCTTGGCGCCGGTATCCCCATCAGCGGAATCGCCGGCGATCAACAGGCATCGCTGTTTGGCCAGGCCTGCTTTGAACCGGGGATGGCGAAGAACACCTACGGAACCGGCAGTTTTGTGCTCATGAATATGGGCACGCAGTGCCCGGCTCCTGTCGAAGGTTTACTCACCACGATCGCTTGGTCCCTGCCGGCTTCAACCGGTGGGCTGCAACTCACGTATGCCTATGAAGGTGCAATCTTTGTCACCGGTTCCGGTGTGCAGTGGCTCCGCGACGGACTGCACCTCATCGAGAACTCAAGCGAAGTCACCGCTCTGGCGTCTTCGGTTGAAAGCTCCGATGGCGTCATCGTCGTTCCCGCATTCACGGGACTCGGTAGCCCGTGGTGGGACCCTTACGCGCGCGGAACCATTCTTGGAATCACTCGGGGTACAACCGCAGCTCATCTCTCGCGCGCCATGCTCGATTCCATCGCACTGCAAACTCGCGACGTTGTTGACGCCATGACCACTGCGGGCGGGCTTGAACTGCAGTCCCTTCGGGCTGATGGTGGAGCGGCGACAGATTTGGTTCTCCAACTGCAAGCAGATCAATTGGGCGTTCCGGTGCACCGACCAACGGTTCCCGAAACGACTGCACTCGGTGCCGCCTACCTCGCAGGACTTGCCGAAGGTTTTTGGGGATCACTTGACGACATCACCGAGAACTGGGCAGTTGACGTCACGGTCGAACCAGTTGCCGACCGCTCACTCGTCGATGCCAATCACGCTCAGTGGCTTCGTGCCATCGAACGCTCCCGAGGTTGGGCGAAGGAATCACCAGGCGACTGAAAGCGGGTCGTTAGTGCCGTGACGAAGGGTGGTCATGACGCCCGACATTCGTCAACTCTCGAAACCTCGTGTCAACGATCCGAGCCAGAGCGGCCGCTTGCCTCCGTTCGCGAGCCCGGAACGCTTCTCCGTTCCGGCTCATCACCAGCGCTTTTCCTGCCGCCGGCAAGGGGGCCCACACCACATCCGAAGGCCCGGCATCGCCGTCCGAAACCTGCGCTGAAGATTGGCTGCCTGCGACAAATGCTGCGATCCATGCAGCCGGCGGACAGTCACCTACCTGAGAAACGATGGAACCATTGGCAAGGTCAAGGACGACGCCCCAATGAGCTCCGACCGTCCGAACGCCGTGCACGCACAGTTCGTCGATCGCTGCCGTCGGAGTTGGAGCACCAACTAACACCGCAGCAGTTTCAAGCGCATCGACACGTGGGTCATGAAGCGCCTCGGCGGCGGGCCGAATGCTTTCGATATCGACACCATCGACCTGATGAATTTCTGCGACCAGCAAATCAACAAGTGCATCGTCGGGTAGTTCCACAACGAGCTCATCGATAGCGCGTCCGGCACCGCGTTCAAGGATGTCGATGCCGGTGACGTCGCCGCCTACGGCACCGATCCGACTCGCAAGCGCCCCAAGGGCGCCGGGACGATCAGGCATCCACACTCGAATGATGTACGTCTGCGCCATGTTGACACCTTAGAGATCAAGAATGAACGCCATGTTTCCATGGCACGACATAAACGAGAACACGAAGAAACCGTTACCCGCAATGAAGCAGATTTAGCCGTCGAGGCGAGTAAGAGCCCGACGAAGATTACGAACGGCCTGTTGGGTTCGCTGCTCATTTTCGATGAGGGCAAACCGCACGAATCCCTCGCCACCTGGGCCGAAACCCACACCCGGCGAGACGGCAACGTTCGCTTCTTTGACGAGGAATGATGCGAATTCAATCGACTTCATATCGGAGTACTGCTCGGGGATCGGCGCCCAGACGAACATCGTTCCCTTCGGCGGCTCAATTTCCCAGCCGATGCGCTGCAATCCGCCACACAGGTAATCACGACGGGATTGGTAGATCTCATTGACTTCGGTTGGGAAATCAGCAGCCTCGTTGAGCGTCACGGTGGCCGCGATCTGAATCGGCTGGAACGTGCCGTAATCGAGGTAACTCTTGAACTTGGCAAGGGCAGCAACAACATCGGCACGTCCAAGCATGAACGCCACGCGCCAACCCGCCATTGAGAATGATTTCGTCATCGAGTACAGCTCGACCGCAACTTCCTTCGCACCTTCGGCTTGAAGAATCGAAGGTGGTCGATAGCCATCGAAGCCGACATCGGCATAGGCGTTGTCGTGAACGACGACAACATCGTGCTCGCGGGCGAAGTCAACAACCTTCTGCATGAAATCGAGATCCACACAGGTCGTGGTCGGATTATGCGGGAACGACATGACAATGACTCGCGGCTTCGGCCAGGAGTACTCCCATTGCTCACGGAGATTGTCGAAAAAGTCTTGGCCAGTTCCGAGGGGAACCTCGCGGATATCAGCACCCGCGAAAAGCGGACCGTAAATGTGGATCGGGTAGGACGGTGAGGGCACGAGCGCCGCATCGCCGGGCTGCAAGAGCGTCCACATCAGGTGCGAGAAACCCTCCTTGGCGCCAATAGTGCTGATGACTTCGGTATCGGGATCAAGCGTGACGCCGAAACGATGCTGGTAGTACCCAGCAATTGCTTCGCGAAGTTTGGGGATACCACGACTTGCTGAATAACGGTGGTTCCGAGAGTTATGGGCCGCCTCGGCCAGTTTCTCTACGGCGATGTCAGGGGACGGAAGGTCGGGGTTACCAAAGCCGAGGTCGATGACGTCCTCTCCGGCGCGGCGAGCCTCAATCTTCAGCGAATCGATAATCGTGAAGACATAGGGCGGCAACGAATTGATTCGGCGGAACTCCATTCGGGCGAGGCTAGTTGAGCAGCGCAGCGCCAATGGCACCCGCCGAGGGTCCGGAGTGGGCAGGTTCAATCCGAATTCTCCCCCGGGATCTTCCCCCCAGCACCTCAGAAACTACGAGTTCTCTCGTTCGGTCCAGATAGAGATCGGACACGGCGACAAGCCCGCCACCAATTACGATGAGTTCAGGATCAAGTACATCAGCAAGGTTCGCAAGGCCACGAGCCAGCCATTCGGAAAACTCCGCCCAGACCTCAAGCGCGACCGTCTCTCCACTGCGCGCACGTTCCGCTAGCTCCTCGGCAGTTATTGCATTGCCAGTGCCATCGACACGAAGACTGCGTTGCTGCGACAACCACACCAACCCGGCACCAGATGCATACCGTTCCCAGCATCCTCGACGGCCGCAGACGCACATCGGACCATTCGGGTCGAGGCACATGTGGCCCGGCTCGCCAGCAAAACCGTGCACACCTCGTCGGATCTCACCGCCACTTGCGATGCCTCCACCGATGCCGGTTCCGAGCGCCACAAGAACAACATCGTCGACACCTCTCGCCACACCGGTCGACATTTCTGCAACGAGTGCGCATGTGGCGTCATTATCGATCCTTACCGTCACACCAAGTGCATCTTCAATCGCAGCACGGACAGGAATATCAATCATGCTTTGAAGATTCGGAGCGGCTCGCAGCACCTCTCCGCCCTCGACAAGCCCTGCCAACCCAATACCAAGACGCTGGTCAACACCGCAACGAATTGATAACTCCCTCAGTGCAGAAAGCACACCATCGGATGTTGATGGCGTCGGCACGAGATGCATCTCAAGAACCTCTGAGGGCTGTGAACGATCGATAGCAACCGCGAGCATCTTGGTTCCGCCCACATCGATACCGACCAATCGTTCACTCACGGGACAATGATTAGCCCATCGACGCGACGGTATGACAGTTCTCCCCTCGCCAGGGGCCCTAGTAGCGCAACAGCGCTCCGATTCGTCCGTGTACGTCGAGGTCGGCATTGGCTTCGCAGGTCACGATTTGGGCCCCTTCACGCAGCGCTGCATCGACGGCGTCGCTAACGACATCGTCAACACGCTCCATTTCCTGACCATCGAGCGGACACTTGGGACCCTTCATCGCAAGCGCTCCGCACCCACACAACCAGCCGGATTCCTCGAAACCGTTCGAGACAAGAAGTGTGGCCACGCGCCGTTCGTTCAATGCACCGAGAACCGGCACAAGCCCTGCAATTCCCTTGTTGCCAGAGCCAAGTGCGTCACGGAGTTTGATCACAGCAGCGTCTTCACGTTCACGCTCAACGACACGTTCGATGTCGAACGCAGCCTTTGCGATGTCAGTTTCGTTGGCTGAAACAGGAACGTGAATGCGCGGAGCCAGTCGCTCGCGAAGGTACGGATGCAATTCGTGCTCGACTGCGGCGTAGACCTCGTCGGTAGCACCAATACTCAACCGACCAAATCCGCGATCTTGAAAAAGTCGGAACACAGCTTCAGCTGAATGACGGAAATGCTGGTGCGCGAGTTCATCAATGTGATGCTGCTCTCGCTCTCGAGAGCCACGACTGGCATCGTCACGTCGGTCGTAATCACGCGGCAGCGCTTCGAACAATTCGGTGCGCTCAACAACTTCGCCGAACTGGAAAAGTAACATCCGAGCTCGTTGACGGTCGACGAGAAGGACCCCCAACGGCTCAAGCGTATGAACGATCGCTTCGAGTGGAGCTACCACTGGTGACTGATTTACCGACAGGCGGTTCGCAACTGAAACTGGAAGCCGAACGACCCTCCAATACTTTTTTGCAGCACACGAAAACATTGCGAGTCCGCGGACACCATGGCGATCAAGTTGTGTCGCGACATAGTCGGACATAAGCGAAAGATCGGCGTCGAAATTTTGGCCGGGATGCGTGGCAATGAGTTGTTTCTTTAACGACTCAAGTTCGAGGAGATAATCCTTGGGGCGTATGTGACGACGACCATCAACATCGAGGTAACAACTCACGACTGGAGCTTCGGCGCTTTGGAAACCCGCCAATTCCTTGATCGAAGCCTCGGTGATCACGGTCATAGTGCCTCCTCAGTTGTCGAACTACTCAGCCAAAGCGTAGGCCCCTGACTCTTGCTTTGCTCAGGGTCTCTGGTCAGTTCTCTCGGAAGAACGCTTCATGTCGCCGAAGGCATTGGCAGCGGTGCGCTGCGCTTGTTGCGCGATGACAGAAATGATCCCGACAACCCGTTCGGTTGCAACTGGGTCATCAAGCAACGCTTCAGCGGCGTCGAGAAATGAGCGACCTGCGGCGATGAGTTCGCGGGCTGCCGCCCGCATCGCGTCTTCGTCGGGCGCCATGTTTTCGGTGCTTCAGTCGTCGTCGGTCGGACGAGGCGAGCCTTCGACCCGAGCCTTGAGTTCTCCGAGCGCCGTCTTGATGATGCGGCCCTCGGCTCGGCGCTTCACGAACCCTGGAATTGGATAGACCAGATCGATGGCAAGTTCATAGACAACGTCGGTCTCTGCGCCACCTTCGGCTGCAATCAGCACATAGGCGCCATCGAGTTCACGAGGAAGGTCGCCTTCGACCAATTCCCAACCCAAACGATTGGGAGCGGAGGAATAGTCGTAACGAAGTTGATAGGTCGTGCTGCGGCCCATTGCTGCGGCGCGAAATTCCACAACGATTGCGCGTCCATCGGCGTCGGTTTCGACGACAGCCACCTCTTTGAGGTCTCCGGCCCATTCCGGATACGAGGTGAAATCGACCAACGTCGCGAAGCAACGCTCGACCGGGGCTGCGATGCGGATCTGCTCTTTGGCCTGTTCAGACATGTTCGTACCCTACCCCGCTCCTACTCGGCGTCGTTTGCAGAATGCTTCGGCGCCGACTGTTTGTGGACACGTCGTGCCTCGTCTCGGCGACCGGCACGACTCAGTTCTGGGGTTCGCTCAGGAAAGGTGCCGTACGCCGCGACCCAAAGGCCGCTGAACCCAAGCGCCCACATTGGAGCGAGCACTCCAAAAGCCAGACCCGTATAGAGATGAAGCGACGCCACGACAATTGACATCACGACCTGCACCGACAGCGACACCATGAGGATCAGCTGCACTCGCTTGGGTGCGGAACCTGATGCAAAGAACAAACCGCCGATGCCGATTGCTTCAGTTCGACTTCGATCAATGGCGCGGAAAAATGCCAGACCGAAAACCACGACGCCAATGAAAAATTCAAAAAGCGACAGAGCCACGTATGCGCCAGTGAGCGCACCTTGAAATACTGACGCAGCAAGTCCAAGCACTACGAAAACCACCGTGCCCGCGATGGTGGTTCGAAGAATGCCGGTTCCGGCGATGACATGAGACTGTTCCACTTCTCTCACCGGTTGTTTGTTGTTGCTCTCGTCACCCATCTGAGGACCCAATCCGTTCCAGTTCTTGGTGCAGCAATGTTGCCAGCCGATCGTGAGTGAATTCAGCATCAGAACGACGTCGTCCAGCATCACCTAGTCGTCGGCGATGCGCATCATCCTGAAGCACGCCTTCAATGGCCGTCACGACCGAGGCAACATTTCGGGGCCGAGCGACAACAACACCGGTCTGACCATCGACAACCGCTTCAGCAGAACCTCCACTCAAACCGGCAACGACGGGCACACCGCAGGCCGCCGCTTCCAGAAACACGATGCCGAACCCCTCTTGCTCCAGTCCAGCCCATCGATTGCGGCACAACATCGCGAAAACATCAGCCGCACCAAGCAGTGGAACAAGGTCGGCGTCATCAACGCGACCAAGGAAACGAACGGGTGCTCCCCGATGTTTCGCACGTCGTTCAAGGCGGGCGCGATCGCGTCCCGATCCAGCGATCGCCACTTGCAATGTTGGCCACCGCTTCGCCAACTCGGCACTTGCGTCGATCAGAACATCGAAACCTTTTCGGGGAACGAGTCGACTCATGCCCAAGATGAGCGGAGCATCTGGATCGAAACCCAGGTGACGTCGGACATCGGATCGATCGCTCTCCGCAACAGGAACAAAACGACGTGTGTCGACACCGGGCGGAATCACGATCGTCGGAAGATCAACACCAGCGCATCGACGCGCCTCGGTAGCGGGATAGCCGCCGGCGGCGATCACTACCTGTGCACCGCGCAGCACACGGCGAAGGACCGAACCAGCAAGTGGAAGCCGACCGGGAACAGTTACTTCCGCACCATGCAGCACGACTCCATACGGTCGCTCAAGCCAAGGTCCGACAACGCCGAGCGGGACAGCGGGATCGAGTAACACAAGATCAACATCGAGTTCGGCGGCGAGTTTGTCGATGCGGCGCGAAAGCGCGCGCGTCGGTAACAGCACCTTGGAACGATCCCGTTCGATTCGAATGGGTTGTTGCGCATCGAACGCTGCAGCGCCCCGATACGGCGTGGTGAGAACGGTCGTCGATTCGACCGGCAGGCGTCGCCACAACTCCCACAAGTAGTTCTGGATGCCACCGACCTTCGGTGGGAAATCATTCGTGACGAGGAGGTGTTTCACGCGTACGCCTTGGCTCGTTCATCAAGTCGCTGCAGTGACCACTTCGCGTGTTCCTTCAACATCTCGTCGTCGGCAAGTACAAACGCTTCAACTGCGGCACGAACGTCGACATCGTGCGGATTCGCGGCGTTCCCGATCGCAAGCAATGCGTTTCGGCGCAGATATCGAGGATCGCGACGCGGGATATACCAACGACCAAGTTGCGCTATCAGCGCTTCGTCATCGGCTTGCAGCATCCACAACAACTCAACCCACGAGGCCTCCACGTCGATCAGTTGTTTCGCCTGCGGACTGCGTCGAGCGGGAGGACACACCTCTTGACACTCATCGCACCCATAGATGCGATCGCCGAGCGCTTCTCGAAACTCCAACGGGAAGGTGCCTTCAGCCTGGACAAGCCACGCGAGGCAACGGCGAGCATCAACAACACCGGGAGCGACGATTGCACCGGTTGGACATCCATCAAGACACCGACGACAGGTTCCGCACCCATCGGGTACTGGTACCGACGGCACAAGTTCCGCATCGGTGATGATCGAACCGAGCACAACCCAACTTCCGTAACCGGGAACAAGGAGGTTGGCGTTATGCCCAAACCAACCCAACCCAGCACGCTGCGCAGCAGCGCGATCAACCAGCGCGTTGTCATCAAGCACGACGCGAGTGCGATGACCTGATGCTTCGAGAACCTGCGCTACAGCTTCCAGCGCTGATCGCAATGCCGCATAGTGATCGGTGACCGCATAGCGAGCTACTCGCCCGGCCGGCCCTTCAAAGGCAGGTTCGCTTACCGACCCTGCCGAATAGGGGAAGGCACCGACAACAAGTGATCGAGCACCCGGAAGGATCCGAGCCGGATCAGTGGAACGCTGAGGATCGCGATAGGTGAAGGCCATTCCTCCGTGGAGACCCTCGGCCTTTCGCGTCTCAAGCGCCTCACGGGTATCGACGAAGGGTTCAACTGCAGCGACACCGATGGCGACCAGTCCTGCGCTCTCGGCCGCATCGTTGAGTTCGTCGATGAGGCCGGGCGCGTTCACGCCCCCATTGTCACAGGTGAACAGATCAGCCGGTGCGGTGGCGGCGCTGCGGGGAGTCGCTTGGACGCCCGCGATGGCGAAGTTCGGGCACCAGCCCAGACTCAGCCAGCATTTCGAGTGCCCGGTACTCGTTGAGGTCGACCACGAGAGCGTCGCCGGGCTCTCGGGAGCAGATGAACGACACGACACAGTCGCCACAGGCATCGGTGTGCTGCATGACGCAGGTGTCGCAATCGATGGTGAAGGAAGGGGAAGGTGTGTCCATCTCCACACAGTGCCGGTCGGGTGAGACAGTCCTCCGGTCTACGATCTTTCCGTTCCTACGCACCGGGGGGTCGCATCATGGAAGTTCCCGTCGCCACACCGACGTCACGCCAAAAGGTCATCGGTCGCCAGTACCGCACCGAACCCGATGGGACCCGGGTCTTTCTGCGCCAGTGCCCGCTCTGCGAGTGCATGTGCGGACTCGAGGTCCACCTCGATGACGACGATCATGTGAAAGTCATTCGCCCCGACCGTGACGATGTCTGGTCCAAGGGTTTCATCTGCCCGAAGGGCACCACCCTTGGCCGCCTCCATGAAGACCCCGACCGCATCCGCGTTCCCATGATCCGCGAAGGCGAGACCTGGCGCGAAGTTTCGTGGGACGAAGCATTCGCGAAGTGCGAAGAACTTCTGCACGGTGTTCTCAACGAACACGGCATCGAATCAATGACAGCGTTCATCGGAAACCCGGCTGGCCATTCGTTCAGCCTCAGTCGGTATGGCGCGCTGCTTATGGGCCAAGCCAACTTCCCGATGATCTATTCGGCAGGCACCGTTGATCAGTGGCCGAAGAACGTCTCATCGGTCTTGATGTACGGAAACATGTGGAAGATCCCCACCGTCGACATTGCGCACACGGACTACTGGGTGATCATGGGCGGCAATCCGCAAGCTTCCGGCGGTTCGCTTCTCGCCAGCCCCGATCAACTCGCACAGATTGACGGCATTAAGGCTCGTGGTGGGCAGGTCATTGTCATCGACCCCCGTCGAACCATCACCGCCGACCACGCATCGGAATGGCTCCCTATCGTCCCCGGCACCGACGCCGCCTTCCTCCTCGCTCTGTGCAATGTCATCTTCAGCGAAGGACTGTTCACTCTCGGCAACGTCGAAGGACTTGTCGAAGGTGTCGAACAGGTTCGCGAGGCGTGCGGGGACTTCACGCCCGAACGAGTGGCGGATTTCTGCCGAATTCCCGCCGACACCATTCGCCGCATTGCGCGAGATCTCGCCAATGCCGAGCGCGGTGGTCTTTACGGCCGAATTGGTCTGTGTAATCAGGAATTCGGAACGCTTGCGTCATGGCTCGTTGATGTCGTGAACATCATCGCCGGACAATTCGACAAGTCAGGCGGCATGTTGTTCGGCAAGCCCGCGGCAAAGCCGATCACGTGGGTGCCCGACACCAAGATCATGGGCGAACCCGAATTCGGTCGTTGGCGCAGCCGAGTTCGCGGCGCGCCGGAAATCCTTGGTCAAGTTCCGTGCTCATGTCTCGCCGAAGAAATCGCAACACCAGGCAAGGGACAGATCAAAGCACTCATCAACATCGCAGCGAACCCTGCTCTTTCGGTTCCTGATTCACAGAACCTTGAAGACGCGCTTCCGTTACTCGATTGTTTGATTGCGATCGATTGCTACATGAACGAAACCACTCGTTTCGCGCACGTACTGCTGCCTGGTCCGTCACCACTTGAGTCACCACATTTCGACGAACTCATGTGGGCCTGGTCGATCGGCAACGCGTCGAAGTGGAGTGATCAATTGTTCGACACCGGCGAGGACTACGTGCCCGAATGGGAAATTCTCGCTCGTCTGGGTTGGTTGTGCGCAGGTAACAAGGATGCCGACTTCAACTTCGAAGCGCTTGACGATGGCTGGTTCACCACCATGTGCCACATGTACGGACGCGATCCTGAAACCACGCTTCCGTTGTACGACCACGGCGGTCCGGAACGCATGATTGATCTTCAATTGCGCATGGGTCCGTGGGGCGACCGCTACGGCGAAGACCCCGAAGGTCTCAATCTTCAAAAAGTGAAAGACGCCGTTCACGGTGTCGATCTCGGCCCAATGGTTCCCAATCGCGCTGCCGAAGTCATCGGCACTCCTTCTGGAAAGGTCGAACTCGCGCCCGAGTACATCCTCAGCGACCTCCCCCGCTTGAAGAAAGCACTCGACCGAGATCCCGATGCCTACGTGCTCGTGAGTCGACGCAATATCAAGTCGAAGAACACCTGGATGCACAACATCAAGGTGCTCGTAAAGGCCGGCAACCGATGCACGCTCATCGTTCACCCCGACGACGCATCCGCGCTTGGCCTGACCGACGGCGCCAACGCTCGTGTCACGAGCGAAGCGGGCTCAATTGAAGTTCCCGTGGAAATCAGTGACGAGATGATGCGAGGTGTTGTGTCCCTTCCTCATGGTTGGGGACACGACAAAGCGGGCACTCGCCTATCTGTTGCTCGTGAACACGCTGGTGTGAATTCAAACCTGCTTGCTCCAGGACACTTCGTCGACCAACTCTCAGGCAACCAAGCGGTAAACGGCATTCCCGTCGAGGTGGTTCCCGCCTAACCTCGCCAAGGTGTCCACCTGGATCTTCCTCGGCGTTCTCGCTCTTGCGACCTTCGTCGTTCTGGGCTTCTACGGACTCTCAATCAGCGGGTGGAAAGCTCCCGCGCCCCGCACCGATTTAGCAACACCCGGACATTTCGTTCGCATGCGCGGTGCGGACAACGAGATCGACCTCGGCCGAGGTTGGCGATCAACTGACGATCCCGACGCGGCATGGCACTTGTGGTGGATACCCACAACAACCGAAATCGTCGGACTACGCACGAGCGAACTCCCTCCCCCGCCGGGCCCCTTCTATATGGGACCTGTGCACGGACGCAGCCCGCTCGACCCCGTGGGCGTGCACCACTTCACCGGCATGCGCATTCTTGGCTATTGCGAGACGAGGCCAAGCCGCGCTCTTTGCGATGAACTGCGACCACTACCTGATGGACTTGATCAGTTCACCGGCGGCACACACTCGGCCACCGACATCACCAACTAAGCGCACTTACCGTCGAGAACGAACAGGCGTAGATAGTTCGCGATTCGCCCACTGCCGGAAACACGACCGACTGCAGCGGACTTCCAGAATCAACTCGAACAACTTCGGTTCCTGTTGCGATCTCTCGAACGACAAACTGCTCCATCCAACGTTCATTGTCGTGATGAGCAGAGAGAAAGAGACCACTTGCCGGATCAAGGATCATGTGCGATCCGTGATTCTGATCCACACTCCAACGCATTGAGGTCGAACCATCGGGATCGATATCAAATGCGGCGAGGATTCCATTGGCGCTATCGAAGCCGATAGCGATCATGCGTCGTTCATCAATCAATGGCGGGTTGGCAACCATTCCGTTCGGAAGCCCGCAGATTTCCGTCAGAGAAACTTCGCCAGTTTCGAGATCGACTCGAACAAGATGCAACGGCGCAGGCGAAATTCCTTGGCCACGAAACGTCCCGACGTAGTTCTCGCTGCCACCGCCGTTATCGAGGAACCACGCTGCCCCGAGAGCAATCACCGCATCCCACCCGTAGGTCTGACCTTCGATGGTGCGATACCGAGGTGCGAATGGTGAATCGAGTTCGAGGGTCGTTCCGTTCCAGTTGAGACGGAACATCGAGTGATCACCCACGACATAGACCGTGTTGCCGTCTGACGAAAGTCGAGCGATCGAAGGCTCTGGGAGTTCCACGCGGGAAACAATCTTGAATGAGTTCGGATCGAGCACCAACACTTCGCAATTGTCCGCAACGAACGATTCCTCAGCGCCAGGAAGGCGTCCGCCGAAATCTTTTGTGACGATGTGGCCGTCAGGCAGAACGACAAACGAGTTGTAGGGACGATGACGCGGAAGTTCGGCCGTACGTTCGACATCGAGGTTGCTCGACAGCCGATGAATGTGTCGACCGAAAACAACAATGAGCGATCCGTCAGCGTGCGCCGCAATTCCACCCGGCCAAGCTGGTCCACCAGCGAGGTCATCACAACGCTTCAGAACTTCGAGCGTGTTCGGATCGATGCGCTCTACCCAACTGGTTTGTTCGTTGGTTTCACCACCGACGCTATGACCCGTGAGGTACACCTCACCCGCTTCACGTCGAACCACCATCGTTGCGCCATGCGCGTCACGAGAGACCACAGTTGGCGAACCGCTCGCCAGACCAGCAAAGGCGCCTTCACAGGATTGGACTCGGAGTGGTCCGCCATCCTCGGCAGGCCAGGCGCTGGGCCAATAACCTGCGCTGTAATCGACAGAGGTCACTGCCGAGCCATACCAGCGCGCTGCGAAGCAGCTGCCTCATCGGCCGATTCAGGTTTACGTGACTGTGCGAGTTCGATGTCGATTCGATGCAGCGTTCCCTCAAACGGGAATGCATCGGAATATCGACGGCTGACCGGCAAACCATGGTCGAAACCAATACTCGAGCCCATGCTTGAAATCACGCGCATCACAAACGGAAACTCGACGGTTCCGCATTCCGAGCCGTCGATAACAACGGAGGCATGTCCACCTTTGCCCGTGCGTTCGAATCGAACACCGACTACCGACGCACCAACAGGAACCTCACGGTCTGATTCGACTTCGAAGTGATCGCCAAAGACGTTGTAATCAAAGAGAAGTCGGTTGTTCTGCACGAAAACTGTGAGACCACTATTGCCATTACCGAGCGCGTACAACACGCCACCTTGGCCCGCCTCACGATCGATTGATGCGTTGAGGGTCCAACTGCGACCGCCTAACGACGCTGAACTTTGTGACGGCAGCGGCGCCATGGGCGGGTAATAGGAATAGCGACGGTCGGGGCGGTGCGGTGAATGCTCACCAAATCGCGCGCCGAACAATTCGACACCTCGATCATCGAGCGGAAGTACGCCATGGGTTTCAGCTTCGGCCCACCACCGTTCGATCATCTGGGCAAGTCGATCGGGTTCGCTCGCTGCGAGGTCGTTGCATTCTGATGGATCGACATTGAGGTTGTAGAGCTCCCACACATCGTCATCGAACGAAACGCCAGGAGTGTGGCGAGTGACGGCTTTCCAACCGTGGTCGTACATCGCGCGATGGCCGAACATTTCGAAGTACTGCATGCCATGGTTCGTCTTGGCTTCAGGTTCGGAAAATGCGTATTTCATCGACTCGCCCGCAATCGGGAACTGCGCAAGTCCGCGGTAGACCTCGGGTGCTTCAACACCGACGATGTCGTAAATCGTTGGCGCAACGTCGGTGACGTAGTGGAACTGATCGCGGATCGCGCCACCTTCGGAAATACCTGCAGGCCAGTGCACGATGAATGGGACATGCACACCACCTTCATGGGTGTTCTGCTTGTACCACTTGAACGGTGTATTTCCGGCTTGCGCCCACCCCCATGGATAATTCGCATGCGAGTCGGGTCCACCGATTTCTGGGATTCGATCAACCGCTTCGTCGGGAGTTTCGATCATGAAGTTGAAGAACTTCATTTCATGCAGAACACCGAATGGGCCGCCTTCTTGACTTGCTCCGTTATCGGCCATCACCACGATGACGGTGTTGTCGAGTTGTCCCAGCGCCTCAAGCTCGTTGACCAAACGACCGATCTGCGCATCGGTGTGCTCGAGAAATGCGCCGAACGCTTCTTGGAGCGCGAGCGCAAGCTTTTTCTGGTTCTCGGGGAGTGAGTCCCAAGGTTCGACTCCAGGGTTACGCGGTGCCAGTTGCGTGCCGGCAGGGATCAGACCGAGTTCGATCTGCTTTGCGAACCAGCGTTCGCGAGCAACGTCCCAACCTTCGTCGTACTTGCCACGATGGCGAGCGAGGTACTCCTCCGGCGCCTGATGTGGTGCATGGGTTGCGCCGAATGCGAGATAGGTGAAGAACGGTCGATCGGGTCGGATCGACCTCGTGTCATGGATGAACTCAATTGCCTTGTCAACGAGATCTTCGCTGAGGTGATAACCCTCAGCCGCGGTTGCTGGCGGATCAACGCGATGGTTGTCATAGACAAGGTCGGGAGCGAACTGATCGGTTTCTCCATCGAGGAATCCGTAGAAGCGGTCAAAACCACGTTGCAGCGGCCACGCGTCGTAGGGACCAGCCGCTGAGGCTTCGTCCATCGGACACAGATGCCACTTCCCAAGGGCGAAGGTCGTGTAGCCAACATCTCGAAGCACTTCACCCATTGTGGTTGCATGCTCAGAGATCCGACCGGTCATATGCGGATAGCCGGTGTTGAAATTCGCGATGCTGCGCATACCCACGGTGTGATGATTTCTTCCAGTCAACAGCGCTGCTCGCGTTGGGGAACACAGCGGTGTCACATGGAAGTTGGAAAAGCGGAGGCCGTTGTTCGCGAGCTTGTCGATATTCGGCGTGACCATGTCAGAGCCGAAGCAATTGAGATGCGAGAAGCCAAGGTCATCAAAAAGAATGACGACAACGTTTGGCGCACTGTCGCCGGGGTGCTTCGCCGGCGGCCACCAAGGCGTTGATTCAGCTTGAGTGCGACCAATCTCACCGCCAAACTCGGGTGTGAGCGCCATTAGTTTGCTCCGGCAACAGAAATCATTGACGGCGTTTCGCCACGTTGCTGCGATTCATTTCGATGCTGCGCCCGAACGTGAGTCACCTCATGGGTGAGTATCCAGAACGAATTGCCACGAACCGCATCGACAACGTTTCCGGCGACAACCGAAGGCTCAATGGCCTTCGTCTTCATGAATGCTTCAAGCATTTCGATCGGGGTGGGGTCAGGTTTCGGGAGCCCGAGGTGCGCAGGAGCGTTGCGTGTCGATTCGAAAATCTTCGTATTCACGAGTTCAGGGCAAAGACACGACACGCCAACGCCGGTTCCCGCGAGTTCCATCACCAATGCTTCCGACAGACCCACGACCCCGTACTTCGCAGCGTGATACGCGCCGAGCATCGGCGTGGCACAGAGACCCGCCTCCGACGCGGTGTTCACAATGTGACCTTCACCTTGTTCCACCATGAGCGGCGTGAACGCCTCAACGCCATAGGCGACACCAAGAAGATCAACCGCAACAACCCAGTCCCAGACCGCGGGTTTGGTTTTCCATGTTGGGCGTCCCGTTCCACCAACCCCAGCGTTATTGAACAACAAGTGCACCGCCCCAAAACTTGCAAGCGAAAAGTCACGAAGCGCCGTCACTTGCTCCGCATCGGAAACATCAACGACAAAGGAAACCACTGGTGCGCCATCGGCTTGAAGCCGCGCAACCTTCTCGTTGAGGAGCGGTGCTTCGATATCTGCCATCACAACCGACATTCCCTCAGCAACGAAACGCTCCGCAGCTGCAAGTCCAATTCCTGATGCAGCGCCGGTTACGACGGCGACCTTGCCTTGGAGTTCCATGTTTCTGCCCCTCGCTGTTCGCCAACAGGTAGGTTGACGAGATCGGTTGTGTCAATCGAACTGACACGACTGACGCTACCGAAGATCACGGAGGCTTGCCATGACAGACACCGCACCATCACGACGTGTTGCCCTCGTGAGCGATGCACATCGTTACGTCGGACCAGAGATGTCCCGAATGCTGGCTCGTCGTCATCACGATCTCGTTCTCGGTGATCCTGAACCCGAGCTTGTGGCCGAACTTGAAGCTCTCGGCTCAACCGTTGTTGCGGTCGAGAAAGTATCGAATATCGCGAAACCAGAGAACTCGCAGAAGCTCGTCGATGCAGCGCTCTCCCGCTTCGGCCACTTCGATGCTGCCGTCGCCGCATCAGGCCAGATCATCCCTGGAACATTTCTCGAGTCAACGATCGATCAGTACGAAAAAATTGTTGATGGTTGCCTCTACGCCCCCTATCACTTCCTCAAAGCGGTGATTCCTCCGCTCGTCGAACAGGGATCAGGACAAGTTCTCGTCATCACCAGTGCGGCCGGAGCGCGGCCCACACCCGGAGCTTCGCTCTATTCCTCGGCGCGAGCCGGAGCAACGATGCTCACACGAAATGTCGCCGGTGAAGTTGCACGCAAGAACGTTCAAGTCAACGCCGTCGGCACGAACTTCATGGACTTCCCCGAATTCCTTGAAGCCACTGGCGCGAAAGACCCTGCGGTTCGAGAGATGTTTGAAAAGCAGGTTCCCATGCGTCGCCTCGGTCGCATGGATGAATTCGCTGCGTTCTGTGCGCCGTTCCTCGACGGAACAAGCACGTTTACGACTGGTCAGTATGTGTCTTATGCAGGCGGCTGGGTCTGAACGACCGAGCCTCCGTTGCCGCACCAGTGACACGAAACCTCTTCAACTGATTCCGAGAGGATTTCCTCGCTCTCGACCTCAAGCTCTCCACCAACCGTGTAGTGGTGAAACGCGCGCGTGCGCTTCGTGGAAACGACGTCGAATCGGGTGAGATTTCCGCAAGCGGTGCAGCGATACCGGGTGGAGGACACGCAGGGAGACTAGCGAGGCTGGAAGAACCTCCTTGCATGCGAACACTCGTTCGATCAAACTATGCGGGTGCGCTCCCCCGCTCGAGATTCCCTTCAATTGTCACTCGACGACCTCGGCATGCCCCTTTCGCAGGTCACCTTCTGTGTCATCGATCTCGAAACCACCGGCGGCTCGGCAGACTCATGCGGCATTACCGAGATCGGTGCGGTGAAGCTCCAGGGCGGCGAATGCATCGGAACTTTTCAAACGCTCGTGAATCCAGGTTGCGCGATTCCACCTCAGATCACGGTGCTTACCGGCATCACCCATTCGATGGTGATGCCTGCGCCGCGCATCGAAGCGGTCTTACCGTCGCTTCTCGAATTCATCGGGGACGCGGTCATTGTCGGTCACAACGTTCGGTTCGACCTTTCGTTCGTGCAGGCTGCCCTTGAGCGCGATCAACGACCAAAACTCACCAACCGGTCGGTCGACACCGTTGCACTTGCGCGGCGACTCGTTCGCAACGAAGTCCCAAACTGCAAGCTTGGCACTCTCGCCGAACACCTGCGACTCAATCACAAACCATCTCACCGAGCACTCGACGATGCACTCGCTACGGGAGATCTCCTCCATCTACTCATCGAACGAGCCGGAGGGCTCGGTGTCACCGGCCTCGACGATCTCCTTTCGCTACCAACAATGGCGGGGCACGCAAGCGCACAGAAGCTTCGACTCACCGATTCGCTGCCCCGTTCGCCAGGCGTTTACCTGTTCCGCAACGCACGTGGCGATGTTTTGTACGTCGGTAAGGCGACCAACTTGCGGGCACGGGTGCGCTCCTATTTCTCCGGGGACGATCGGCGGAAGATCGGTTCGCTTCTTCGCGAAACCGCTCACATCGACCACATTGTTCATCCCCACCCGCTTTCGGCAGCCGTCCACGAGATTCGGCTCATCCACAAGTACATGCCTGGCTACAACCGACAGCTCAAAGACTGGGGTCGGTATGTGTATGTGAAGCTCACGCTTTCCGAATCGTTCCCTCGTCTGTCAATTGTGAAAGACGTGCGCGACGACGGTGACCTTTATCTCGGACCACTTTCATCTCGATCTTCTGCACAACGCGTCGTCGATGCCATTCATACCTCGGTCCCGCTTCGCCGTTGTGCCGGCCGAATCGGAAAGCGCGCACTTCGAGACGCGCCGTGTACTGCCGCACAACTCGGAGTTTCGATGTGTCCGTGCGCTGGTGGAGTCGATCCCGACGACTATCGACTCGTTGTCGAACGCGCAGTTCAAGGACTCACAACCGAGCCTGACCTGCTCCTCGGACCATTGGCCGAACGTATCGCCGCACTTGCGAGCGATGAACGGTTCGAAGAAGCAGCAGATGTTCGTGATCGAGCAAGCGCGCTCGCTGGGGCACTCAAACGTCAACGGAAGTTTGATCAGCTCCGCCGCGCCGGACACATTCACATTGATCTCGGCCCACTCGGCGGAGTCGCTCTTGACCATGGCCGTTTGCAATCGGCCTGGGGCGAAGGCGAACTGCCGAGTCTCGGACTTCCTTCAGCGGCGAACGATGCACTGTACGAGCAGGGATCACTCGCTCCGCCCGACCGCGAAATGGCTGATGAACTCGGCTGTATTGCCGCCTGGCTCGACAAGAACGCGCCCGATCTCACACTCGATCACTGTGACGGCGTCCTGAGCTCAACACTTCCGGCGCTTCCCTCGTTTGCGCCGCGGAAAGGTATCGCTGTTGACGACAGCGAGTTCGTTAGTTCTTCGCGTCGATCGCGGCGCTGATCAATCGATCAAGAACACCTGCGGCAGCACCTGAGTCGATTGAGGCTTGCGCCTTCACAATCCCGTCGCCAATATCGTCAACAACCCCAGCCACGAAGAGACCTGCTGCAGCGTTGAGACAAACGATGTCGCGGTAGGCGCTTTGTTCGCCGGCGAAAACACGGCGAGCGATACCGGCGTTCACATCTGGGCCTCCACCGGCAATCGCATCGACCGACACGAGCGAAATGCCGACCTCGCGAGGATCAAAGGTCGAAGTGGTGACCGATCCGTCACGCAATTCATGAACGGTGCTCGTCGTCGTGGTGGTGAATTCGTCCATGCCGTCGTCACCAGTAACAACGAGAGCCCGTGGCGCACCGCGCTGTTGGAGCACACCAACAACAATCGGAGCGATTCGCTGATCACTCACGCCGATTACTTGGCGCTGGACACGGGCGGGGTGGGAAAGCGGCCCAAGGAAGTTAAAAACTGTTGGCACACCAAGTTGCGTGCGCACTGGCCCTGCATGTCGCATCGCCGGATGAAACGAGCGAGCGAAGCAAAACCCGATACCAGCTTCAGCCACACAGTGCGCCACTCCGGGGCCATCGAGTTCAAGGGGAACACCAAGCATTTCGAGGAGATCGAAAGAGCCGGACGTCGATGACGCTTTGCGGTTGCCGTGCTTTACGACTCGAGCACCAGCACCAGCAGCGACGAAGCTCGCCATTGTTGAAACGTTCAGCGCATGAGCGCGCCGGCTTGGCGCACCACCTGTGCCGACGATGTCGATGGAATCTGGTCCCGCAGGAAGCTCTATCGGGGCGGCTGATTCGAGCATTGCGTCGACCATCGCTGATACCTCAGTGATCGACTCGCCCTTCATTCGCAGCGCGATCAAGAACGCAGCGATCTGCGCATCAGTGGCATTGCCCGCAAGAATTTCCCGAAGTGCGTCGCCCGATTGGGTCGCGGTGAGATCAGTGCCGGCGACGAGACTCGAAAGAACTGCCGGCCAGTCCATGATCAGGCTGTCCGACGACGCTGGCGGATCATCCGCCGACGCTCGCGCTCAGTGGCCCCGCCCCAGATTCCATCCTTCTCACGAACGGCAAGCGCGTGCTCGAGGCAGGCCTCGCGCACGTCGCATTCCCCGCAAACGAGCTTCGCCGGCAAAGCGTCAGCATCGTCTTCGGGGTCAGGAAAGAAGATCTCAGGATCGATACCCGTGCAGGCGGCCAGGTTGTGCCAGGTGTGGTTCATCGGTGCAGAACGGCTCCTGCGGAGCGGGCGAATAGGGAAAGAGGAGTATTGACTCACTCTGCCCAGTGACACAAACCGAATACGAGGTTGCGCCACTTTGCCGTTTCCGCAGGTCAGGCGATCGGGCGTTCTGAGTTGGTCCGTTCTAGGCTCGACCCGATGATCTCCACCGCCTTCAACCGTTCCGATGCCCTTCGCCACTTGGAATCCACCGACTTCGACGTGGTCGTCATCGGAGGTGGCATCACCGGTGTCGGATGCGCCCTTGACGCTGCTTCACGAGGACTTCGCGTCGCCTTAATTGAACGTGACGACTTCGCTTCGGGCACCTCCTCGAAGTCCTCGAAACTCGTGCACGGCGGAATCCGGTATCTCCAACAAGGCGATGTGCGCCTTGTGTATGAAGCACTTGCGGAGCGCCAGATCCTGCGGCGGAATGCTCCACATCTCGTAAAAGTCTTGCCGTTCCTGATTCCAATCTTCTCGTCCAAGGGCGTCGTGAATCGAAAGCTTGCCCGAGCAATGGGCAGCGCAATGTGGATGTACGACCTCACCGGCGGGCTCCGCATCGGCAAGATGCATAAGCGGGTGTCGAAGAAGCAAGCACTCGAATGGTTCCCCACTCTTCCTGCCGACAAATTGATGCCTTCGTATCTGTATTACGACGCTGAGGCCGACGACGCCCGCTTGGTCGTCACCGTTGCCCGCACCGCGGCATTGCGATTTGGCGCGACGATTGTGAATCGCACCGAGGTTGTCGAACTGACCAAAGGCGTGACCGGCAAGGTCAACGGTGTCGTCGTGAAAGCAAACGACCGCACATTCACCGTTTCGACGAAGGCCGTTGTGAATGCTGCTGGTGTTTGGTCCGACGATATTCGTGCGCTCGACGAGGCTGAGCATCCTCATTCGATCCGTCCAGCGAAGGGTGTTCACATCACCGTCCCGTGGTCGAAGGTCCGAAACACCGTTGCTGCTGTCATTCCTGTTCCTGGCGATAAGCGTTCGGTCTTTGTTGTTCCGTGGGGTCAGTTCACCTTCGTTGGCACCACCGACACCGACTACAGCGGACCCGTCGACGACCCACAGTGCAACGAGGACGACGTCGAATATTTGCTCCGAGCCCTCAACGGGTCGATTACCGAAACCGTGACCACCGACGACATCCTCGGAACTTGGGCCGGTCTTCGGCCACTCGTTGCCGATCCTCAAGCCTCAGGACGCACTGCCGATCTTTCTCGACGACACAAAGTCCGTCGGTCTGATTCAGGAGTTGTCACCATCACCGGCGGCAAGCTCACGACGTACCGGGAAATGGCTGCCGACACCATTGATGAAGTGCTTGCCGAAGTCCTCGGCGCCGATCGCGTCACTCGGCTTCGTCGACGCAGCAAAACCAAGCACATCAAACTCCACGGAGCGAATGGCTACGAGGAGCTCGTCGAAGCCGCTGATGCGATCTCACCACTTGGTGCCGACGAGGTTCGTCGTCTCGCCAATCGCTATGGATCCGATGCCACGACCGTGCTCGCCATCGCCGAATCAGATCCGTCGATGGCCGAACTCCTCGTTCCGGGTCTTCCTTATCTGCGAGCCGAGGCAATCTTCGCGGTGCGGTACGAAATGGCGACAACTGTCGATGACATTCTCAGCCGCCGCACACGAGCTCGGCTCGAGACTCGCGACGTGTCAGCCGATGCCGCTGCAGCGGTTGCAGCCCTCATCGGCCAGGAACTCGGCTGGGATGATGCCGAACAAGCTCGGCAGGTTGCCGATTACCGAGCTCGTATCGACGAAGAACTCGCAGCGATCGTCAGCTGATGCCTGCACACCCGACACCACCTATCGCTCTCGACGCGGCAAACACGCGAGCTCACTTCAACACTGCAGTCGTTGGTGTCGACGAACAACTCTTCGCCAAACTCCAGGCCACAGGCGCTGCGGTCGATACCGCCGCTGCGACTCGCGTCGAAGCCAGCCGAGATTGGTGGCCACTCATCATGACCAGGGCCTCAAGCGCGCAGATCGGCCAAATCGCATCTGTCGTCGTCACGCCGACCACCACCGAACAAGTTTCTGCCGTAGTACGCATCTGCAACGAGAACCACATCCCCGTCACTGCTGCAGCAGGGCGCAGTGGTGTCGTCGGAGGATCGATTCCACTTTTTGGTGGGGTCGTGCTCAACCTTTGCGGACTTGCACAGATTCGCTCCGTCGACGTCATTTCAGGAATCGTCGATGTTGACGCTGGCATGTTCGGTGACGTCTTCGAAGATGAACTTCAGTCCGACTATGGCCTCACTGTCGGACACTGGCCGCAATCGATAGCGCTTTCAACCATCGGAGGATGGCTTGCCTGCCGCGGCGCCGGTCAGCTCTCCAATCGCTACGGCAAAATCGAAGACATCGTCATCGGTCTCGACGTGGTGCTCGCCGACGGAACGGTCGTTCACACCGGAGGTCACGCCCGCCAGTCGGCCGGACCTGACCTTACGCAACTTTTTGTGGGCTCGGAAGGCACTTTCGGCGTCATTACCGGAGCGCGATTGCGCGCCCGCTCTGTTGCGACTGCAAACCACAGCAGCGCATGGGGATTTCCCACCTTCGAAGCTGGAGCCGATGCATGTCGACGCATTATTCAGCGAGGTAGTGCGCCGGCGGCACTGCGCCTTTACGACGCTGCTGAGGCCGATCGCAATTGGGGTACCGGAGATGTCGCGGTGCTATTGGCCTTTGACGAAGGCGACCAAGCGACCGTTGACGCATCGACCACCATCACCAGAGAAGAGTGTGCGAGTGCAACCACACTCGATGTTGAGTTGGTGGCGAAGTGGTTTAGTCACCGAAACGATGTCAGTGCACTCGAGGCGCTGATCTCGCGTGGCTACATGGTCGACACGATGGAACTCACCGTTTCATGGACCGACCTTCCAACTCTCTACCCTGCTGTTCGAGATGCGATCGCAGCCACACCCGGAGTCATCGCTTCCACAGCACATCTCTCACACAGCTATTCAGATGGAGCCTGCTTGTACTTCACCTTCGCTGGAAAGGCGCCTATCGAAGGCCCCGACGCAATCGAAGAGATGTATCTCGCAGCGTGGAACGCAGGCACAACGACAGCGCTTGCGAACGGCGGATCGCTTAGCCATCACCATGGCATCGGGCTCAACCGTGCCCGCTTTATGAGTGCCGCCCACGGCGAAGGGGCGACGGCGGTTCTGCATGCAATAAAGAATTCTCTCGACCCCAATGGCATCCTTAACCCGGGCAAACTCGGACTGCCGACGTCGTTCGGCGATGTGCCGATTGGATTTGGGAGCAACGGTTAAATGAACGTTTTTGATCGGCGGGTTGTTCTCGTCGGAGCGTTTAACGGATTGTTCTTCGCCCTACCCGCAGCAATTTTGCAACGCACCGTCTTTTCAGAGAGTGCACTTGGCGGAGTGATGCTCGGTATCATTTTCTTCTCGGGCGCTCTCGCCGGTTACGCAGCGGCGCGCCCGCTTCCTCCGCATGCACTCCCTCATGGCGCAGCGGCTGGCGTTGTCACCTTCTTTGGCGCTGAGATCGTGTACCTCATCGCAACTCGAAACTTTTCCAACCCCGCCAGTTTGTTGTTGGGGATCATTCTCTTCGCGCTGGTCTTCGCATCGCTCGGAACAATCGGCGCAATGGTCGCTGTCTCTCGAGGAGCACGCACACAATGAGCATTCTCGTCGTCGACATCGGCACCTCGGGTGTTCGCTCCGCCATTGTTCGACCTGACGCCACGATTGCCTTCGAGCATCGTCAGGAAGTTTTGCCTGACACCCCTGCACCGGGACTTGTGGAGTTCGATGCCACTCGAATGGCAACAGCAGCGCTCGAAACCGCTCGTGCGGCGCTTGGCGAGGTTGGAACGGTTGACGGGGTCGGTATCGCCACCCAACGAGCTTCGACCATCGTGTGGGATCGAGCCACCGGCGAACCGGTAGCCCCTGCACTTGGTTGGCAAGACCTCCGCACCCTTGGCGATTGCCTCGTCCTGCAGGCCGAAGGCCTTCGATTCGCGCCTAACCAGTCGGCCACGAAGATCAAACACCTACTCGACAACGCCGATCCCGATCGACGCCGCAATCTGTGTGTTGGCACGGTTGACTCGTGGATTATCTGGACGCTGACCGAGGGCGCTTTGAACGTCACCGACGCGTCCAACGCCGCTGTGACCGGTCTCTTCTCTATCGAGACCCTCGATTGGGACGATGCTCTTCTTGAGAAGTTGAACATCTCGCGTGCAGCAATGCCGACCGTCGTTGATTCAAGCGGTCCCATTGCACCCGCAACTGCACTCAATGGTTCGCCGATGATTTGTGGCGTCGCTGGCGATCAGCAGGCCTCGCTCATTGGTCAGGGTTGCGTTCGGCCTGGTCCAGCCAAGATCACGTTCGGCACTGGCGGCATGCTTGATCTTGTCGTTGGGCCCCATCGGCCAACCTCCGCAGTCCGGAGCGAGTCAGGAACCTTTCCGATCGTGGCTTGGAAGCGCGGCAACGAAACGATGTGGGGCGTTGAAGCAATCATGCTTTCGGCCGGCACAAATGTTGAATGGTTGCGTGATGACCTCGGCATCATTGATTCCGTCGCGACATCACATGACATTGCTCAACAATGTGCCGCCACTGACGGCGTTGTGTATGTACCGGCGCTTCTAGGCCTTGGAACTCCTCAATGGGACTACGGCGCACGCGGGACATTGCTCGGCATCACTCGCGGCACCGCGCGACCTCATATCGTTCGCGCCGTGCTTGAGGGTGTTGCACAACGCGGTGCTGACCTTGTCGATGCCGCCGAAGCCACGACCGGACTCACCATTCCTTCGCTGCGAGTCGACGGCGGCATGAGCGCGAATCCAACATTCACCCAAGCACTTGCCGACGCCACTCAACGCACGGTTGAGATTTCACCGGTACTCGAAGCAACAACACTGGGTGCCGCGTTTCTCGCCGGTCTTTCCGTTGGCACGTGGAACAGTTGGGACGACATTGCTACGACATGGAAACCATTACGCACTGTCGATCCAACAGGTGACGCAAACCGTGATCGCTGGGCATCAGCGATCGAGCGAGCGAGCGGATGGCATGCAGATCTGTCAACGTTCGACTTCTAAGACCGCGTCATCATGAGATCTCGCACTCGCCTCGCCACTGCTGTATTTCTTGCTTTAGCGACAGTCGTAATGGTGGCGGCCTCTTGCAGTTCGAAATCGGCAACGCCGTCAGAAGAGGAACCGCCAGCGATCGCGGCAACAGTGCACATCGCCGATGGAAAGTTCGAACCCCGTGAGACCGAGATCGAAATAGGCGGTTCAGTGATGTGGATCAACGACGATGTAGTCGGGCATGACTTGAAATTTCTTCCGCCGAACAAGCTGTATTCGGGTGTCATGAAGCCAGGTGGCGTATGGATTCACACCTTCACTTCGGCCGGCACCTACGACTATTACTGCGATTTCCATAACACCATGAAGGGCTCTGTGGTCGTTCGCCCGGCACCGTGACAGACTGACAGGGCGATGGTGAGCCGGTCGGGTGACCGCGGACTGGCAGTGACTGGTTCGAGGAAAGTCGGGGCTCCAAAGGGCAAGGTGCTGGCTTACAACCAGTCGGAGTGATCCGCAGGAAAGTGCAACAGAAAGCAAACCGCCGATGGCCCGGGCAACTGGGCACAGGCAAGGGTGAAACGGTGCGGTAAGAGCGCACCAGCATTCGGAGCAATCCGAGTGGCTAGGTAAACCCCACCTGGAGCAAGGCCGAGCGTCGGGAATGGCTGCCCGTCAGTTGTTTCGAAAGAGGCAACACCCGCTGGTAGGCCGCACAGATGGATGGTCACCCAAGCGCCGGGAGGCGCTGGACAGAACCCCGCTTACAGACCGACTCACCATCGCACCCATAACGGTCAACGCAGAAGCGCAGCTCGCGCCTCAACGGCAACCTTCTGCGACGCAGGTACGGCCACCTGCGCGCCACGTGCGTCCTGCACTCCGATGATGCCCCAAGTATTTGTCTCGTAATCCACCCACGGGTACAGACCCATTCCACCGTTGCCGCTCACAACGACTGTGGAACCGAAGCCATCAACAACGTCTGGCCAGCAGCCGAGGCAGTAACGAGGGATCTTCGTAATGCCCACCGAAAAGTCGCCAGTCGTGTCGTAGTCCGCCACCTGATTGGCCACCATCGTCTCCACCGCCGTCCTACTAAGAACCGTTGTTCCACTCGCTGTTCCGTAGTTGAGCACCATCGCAAGGAACTTGCCGTAATCGTCAACAGTGATTCGAACGCCGAACGCGCTGTTTGCCATTGACGGCGCACCGGGCCAAGTAGTTGCTGTCATACCCAGCGGTCCGGTCAAACGCTGCGCAACAACCGTCGCGAAATCAGCGCCGCCAAGTACTTCAATCAGGCGACCAACAACAAGGAAGTCCGAATTGCCGTACGAAAACTGCGAACCGGCCGGAAACTGACGTGGCGAACTCGCGATGGCCTTCACGCATGCAGCGAGAGAGGAGCCACCGCCCTGACAGGTGTTGTCCCGTACTCCCGAAGTGTGCGCGAGTAATTGACGTACCGTCACCCCTGGGTTGTCACTCCCAAACTCCGGCAGCCAGGTTGCAATGTTGTTGTCAAGCCCGATTGCGCCCTGGTCGACAAAAGTCATGAGTGTGGCGGCCGTCAACCATTTCGTTGACGAGGCAACCGACATTGGCGTTGCGCCATTCACCGAGCCCACTGACGTTTCGTGAATCACCGAGCCATCAGCTCGAGCGAGTCGCACCATTCCGCCCGAGAGGCCTGCGGATTTCACTCGCTCGGCCAACAATGCATCGGCTCGGTCGAACGCAGTTGGCGCGTAGAGCCGTGTTGTCGTTGTTGACGGCACAACCGAAGTTGTCGTCGTGAAGACTGGCTCAGTGGAATCGGAAGTCGACGCCGCTTGCGACGCGCTCGAACCCCCACAGCCCACGGCCAACAGGCCAGCACATGCGGCAAAGCCACACCATGCAGCGACCGATCGGGGAATACGTTTCACTCCCCGATCGTCTCACGCAGAATGACTAGCCGTGGAGCGGACCGAAACTGCTGACTTCGTACTTCACGACCTCGGGCGCACCAGCGAGAAGATCACCCACAACTGAGGTGAACGCAGCCATGTGTGGGGTCTGAAAGTGTCCAGCCAACGCCGCTTCATCGTCCCAATGTTCGGTGATGATGAACGAATTCGGCTCACGAACATCTTCAGAAAATCGGTAGGCCTGACAACCGGCTTCAGCTTCCGAACCCTCAGACACAGCGATGAATGCTGCGATGGCTTCGTCACGCTTGTCAGCACGAACGGGAAGGGTTCCTCGGATCACAATGGTCATAGCAGGTCCTTTCGACGAGAGAGTACGGCGGCGACGCTAGCGGTCAGCCAACCCTGCTGTCCGAAGATGGGCGATGTCGTTGAATCCATGCATTGCCCGAAGACCGCCACCGACGGCTATCGAGGTAATCGATGCCGTTGCTACCCATAAGCGCCACGACACAAGATCATCAACACCCAACGCCCAGCACACGGCCGCCTTGATCGGCGACACGTGCGTGACCACAACCGTCGTCAGATCACTTTCATCGGCAAGGTCAAGGTCGTCCATCGCCTCAGAGACTCGCTGTCCAAGTTGGCGAAGTGATTCTCCGCCGGGCGGTGCGAACTCGGCATCAGTGCGCCACTGTTTCCAGATATCGGACTCAACCGAGGCAAGCGGCACTCCGTCGAAATCGCCGTAATCCAGTTCGATCCATCGATCATCGATGACTGGTTCGATACCAAATGCGTCGGCGGTTTGTCGTGTTCGCAATAGCGGGCTCGTGATTAACCGATCGACCGGACCGATCGCCGCAGCAAGCGCAGCGGCTTGATCACGACCGAGGTCGTCAAGCGGCGGATCGATACGTCCAAGTAAGCGACCTGACGCGTTGTGTTCGGTGCGACCGTGACGAACGATATGAAGCATGATGAGGCCTAACAGGTAGGTGGTTGTGGCACCGAACGAGAGAGTTGGCCCGTTCGGAAGAAACGATCACGAATCTTCGGATTGGCGAAGTCGAACGCTCGCCATGCCCACACCAAACATGCGAGTCCGATGAGTTCGAAGACCAGTGTGAGCCCAAGTGGATGATCGAATTCGGGAAGCCCACCTTCACCGAAATCGAGGCCAAAGAATGGCCACCAGAAAACTTGTGGTCGAGCCCAAATTCCGTCGAGCACGAGATGCATCATCATGCCGATCGGAATACCTATCCAGCGGCGACGCACCAGGCGACGCTTCTGCGTCGCCAACATCAAGATGCCCATAAGCGCCACGGGAGCCAACAGCGCATGCAAGACGCGTGGGCCTCCGAGAAACACTTCGCCTACGGGCAAAATCGCGCCGAGCATCACGAGTCGGTAATCGAGCGCCGGGCTTTTAAACACCCACCACACGAAAATGAAACTGACTCCGGCGAACCAGAGAATCATCGGACGAGCAATCTCCCGCAATCAGGGCAATAGGCAAGTTCGTCTGCGGGAAGGCGCTTCATAACATCGACCTCTGCAGCAGCCAGCGAAATGTGACAACCAAGGCAGGTTGCGCCCTGCAATCGGGCGACACCAATGCCGCCTTCACCGCCGCGGATGCGCTCGTATTCAGCGATCAACCTTGCCGGCACTGCATCAACAAGCGCTTCCCGAGCCGCAGCATTTTGAGCGATTTCGCCATCAATAGCCACTTCCGATGCCGCAAGTGACGCCTTCACCTGTTCCCGCTCGACATCGATCCCAGCAAGCGACACGACCGAGGCGGCAAGTTGTTCATCGAGCGGTTCGATGCGCTCCATAAGGTCAATGACTTCGTCTTCCAGCGTTCCTTGGCGGCGCTTCAGAGACTCAAGGTCAGCCTGCAGACCCTGTGCTTCTTTCGGAGAGGTCATCGAACCGTCGTAGAGCTGCTTCTCGACGTGTGCCGCTTTGCCTTCGACCGTTGCGATCTCGTCTTCGAGGCGCTTTTGATCTCGGGCCAAGCCGTCTCGCTCCGCCTGCGGTTCAGCAACTTCGGCGCGAACGGCACGTTCCTTACGATCAAGCTCGACTAACGCCGCATGCTCGGGTAGCGACTTGCGACGGTGCCGCAGTTGATCAGCGGCGGTGTCGTTGGCCTGAAGGTCGAGGAGCCGCTCGAGATCTGTCATGGGGACAGCCTTACGCGTGAATGCCCCCGCTGTCGCATCGATCAGTTCGGGCTCGGTGGTGCCGTTGTAGTTGTGGTGGTCGGCCGTCTCGTCGTTGTTGTGGTCGAGGAGGTCGTTGCCGTTGACCTTGTCGTGCTCGTATTCGGCCGAGTCGTCGAAGTGGTTCGCACCGTTGACGATGTAGTGGTCGATTCAACGACTGTTGGCTCGGCGCCGTTCAGGATGCCGTAGGGGTCGCTTGCACCCGAAGCGGGCTTACCCGCACGGGTCGGAGCAGCGCAGGTTGCGAATTCGACCCGCTTTTGGTTTGTTTGGTCGACATAGGCCTGGTTGTAGTTATGCCAGATCGTGGCTGGCCACAAACCACCGAACTGTTCACGACCACCGAGGTTGCCCATCGGCTTCGTGCCTTCTGCCGGGATGCCCATCCAAACTGCAGTCGTCAGTTGAGGCGTGAATCCGACAAACCACGTGTTTGAGTTGCTTTCGGTGGTGCCGGTCTTGCCTGCCGACGACTGACCATTCAACCGAGCGTTCGTACCAGTGCCATTTTGCACGTTGTTGGCGAGAATCTGCGTTGCCAAACAAGCGCTTTGCCAGCTCACTCCACGCGTCGGGTTCGACTGGTGCTGAATCAGCACTTTGCCCGTTCGATCTTCGACACGATCAATGAAATAGGACGGCTCGCGAACGCCGCCGTTCGGAATCGCTGAATACGCGGATGCCATCTCCAGCGGCGTCACGTCGAACACGCCGAGCGGCATCGACTTTGCCCGGGGATCGAACTGGCTGCTCACGCCGAGGCGCTGCGCGGTGTACATGACATTCTCGAGTCCAACCGTTTGGCCAAGGCGAACAAATGCGCCATTTGATGAGGCGGCAGTGACTCCGGTGAGCGTTCCGCCACCACCAGTAATGACGTACGGATTCGGAGTGCTACCAGGATTGGGCCACTCACCGCCGCCACCAACAAGATCGTCGGGCAAAACGCCCTGTTCAAGCGCAGCGAGAAGTACGAAGGTCTTAAACGTCGAACCGGTCTGACGGCCAGGTTCATGTGTCGCGATGTCGTACTTGTAATCAGCAAACCCAGGCCCACCAACCAGCGCGCGCACAGCACCGGTCGCCGATTCGACCGAAACCATTGCAGTCGTGATGCCCTTCGAGTCCGCTTCTGTGCGGACATTCGCTGGGAACGTATTGTCGTGAGCGTCCTGCGCGGCATTCTGCGCAATCGGATCAAGAGTGGTGTGAATCCGAAGGCCACCACCGAAGACCTGCGCGTAACGCTCCTCGTAGGTCGAACCAAGACGAGTGTCGGCAAGAAGCTGCTGCTTTACCTCTTCAACGAAATAGCTCTCTTCTGGAGGCTGGGCAATAGCGCCGCAGTCTGCCGGGCGAAAGCCCGCCACGACGCCAGTACAGCGGCCCACTGGAAGCGGCAACGCGTCGTATTCAGTTGCTTGCGCACGAGTAATGACATCGTTGGCAACCATTCGGTCGAGCGCGAGTTTGCGCTCCTCCTTTGCCTTCTTGGGGTGAAGGATCGGGTCGTTCTCGACAGGATTCGAAATCATTGACGCCAACAACGCGCTATCGGCCCATGTGAGCTCGGCAACGGGCTTACCCCAATAGGTTTCCGACGCTGCCTGAACGCCATAGGCGCCATTACCGAAATAAATCGTGTTGAGGTACAGCTCAAGGATTTCATCCTTCGACAACTGTCCTTCAAGACGAATTGCAAGGGCTGCTTCCTTCGTCTTGCGATTCAGCACACGCTCATCGCTAAGCAGCGCCTTCTTCACCAACTGCTGGGTGATGGTTGAGCCGCCCTGATCAACTTTGCCAACCTGCACGTTCTGCACAAGTGCTCGGACGAGGCCACGAATGTTGATGCCAATGTGCTCGTAGAACTGTGCGTCTTCAACCGAAAGCACTGCATCCTTCACGGTGTCGGGCATAGCCGCCAGCGGCACAGGGTCACGGTTTTCAGCTGCGTGAAGTGTCGCAATGAGCGAGCCGTCGGCGGCGAAGACCTGCGACCGGACGGCGTAATCCTGAAACTCGGTGATATCGATGGCGCCATCGCCACCCTCAACCGCAGAAGCGATTCGAGCCACGGAAGGAATGAGAACGACCATCGCCAAAGCGACGATCACACCCCCGCTCAAAATCGCGGCCCCAAACTGAATCAGCTTCTTCATTCGAGGCCCCACAGTACCGGCGCCTGACGGCCGCCTTTGGTCAGGCCCTAGGCCAATCGACGGGCCGCTTCTCAACAAAGGCTCGCATTCCCTCAACCATTTCCGGACTCATCATCGTTCGGTGGAAAAGTCCGGTGTCGGACATGGGTAAACGGGCATTGAGATCACGCTTGATGGCGGCTCGGGCCTCGGGCCCCGTAAGTGAAATCTGTTCAAGCACCCAGTCTGTTTCGGCTTCAAGTTGATCGTGAGGAACAACCTTGCCGATCAGTCCCATTGCATCGGCTTCGGTCGCAGAGATCTCTGCTGCGGTGAAGAAGAGATACCGCGCCTTCGCGATTCCAATTGCTTCGGCGATTCGAGCGGACATAAATGGGTCAGGGATCCCCCGGAGCAACTCAGGGATGCGGAACCGCGCGTCGGCCGAAGCGATCACAACATCACAATGCAACGCAAGATCAAGACCGCCGGCATGACACAGACCATTGATACGCGCCACCCAAATCTTGCGACACCGTTCGATGTGGCGAAACGGGAAATTATCCGTGGCGTCCCACTCGTTGGCTAGACCCTCAGGATCTTCTGACTTCCCCGCCATATCGCCGCCAGCGGCAAACCATTTGTCTGTGCCGGTAAGACACACCGAGTCCAATTCCGATTGTCCGTCGGCCCAAATCGCAGCCCGCTTCAGCGCGCGGTACATGTCCTGCGTGAACGCATTGCGGCGTTCGACGCGATCAATACGTAAATGAAGCGTGCGGCCGCGCAACTCAGAAACGATGAATGCTGAGCCAAAGTCCGGAGCGACGACCGACGCAGTCATTAGATGCCGTAAACCTTCGCTGCAGTCTCGTAGAGCACCTTGCGGATGACATCTTCGGGAAGTCCGCCAAGGAGTTCTTGTGCGTATTCACGAGGGCGTGTCGCTGCGGTGCGCGGTCCTGGGTGCATACAGGTGGGATGCGGATAATCGGTTTCGAACATGATGTTGTCAGGAAGAACATCAATCGCGGCGAGTGCCGACTTCTGCTCAAACCAGAAGCAACCGTAGAGTTGACGACGGAAATACTCGCTTGGCTTGAGTTCGTATTCAGGGTGTTCATCGCGAACGCCACCGTTGTTCCACTGCCAGTCAAAGGTTTCGAGTGCACCCGGTAGCCAACCGACTCCCGATTCCACCGAAACGAACTTCAACTCTGGGAATCGATGGCACATGCCGCCGAAAATGAGATCGGCCATGCAGCGCATGTTGTCCATGAAGATCATTGAGGAGACCTTCGCAAAGTTCGTCATCCAGCCCATACCAGCGGTGTCTTCGAACTGTGTGCCCATCGAGCCGCCGCCGACATGGAAACTGACAGGAACTCCGGCGTCCTGGACGGTCTTCCAGATCGGATCCCAGTGCTTGCTCGCCAAAGGCGGCTGCCCGTAATCCTGCGGCTGGTTACAGAAGTTGATGGCCTTATGCCCCATGTCGAGGCAACGCCCAATCTCGTCGATTGCGAGGTCAAGGTCCCAGAACGGAACCGCAGCAATCGGAATGAGTCGCGCCGGATCAGCACTGCACCAGTCGGTGAGGAAGTCGTTGTAGGCACGAACGCACTGTGCAACCAGTTCACGATCACCGAGGCGAAGGAAGTAGCCGTTCCCAAAGCCGCCGACATTGGGATAGAGGATTTGCGCGTCGACACCTTCTTCATCAAGGAATGCGAGTCGAGCCTTTGCATCGAACATCGCAGGATTGATGTCCTCAAAGGTCTTCGGCGTGCTGATCGGCATGATGCCGTCGAAACCGGCCATGGAGTAGTAGCCCGGCGCACCGATTCGTTCGCCGCTGACCATCCACTGATCAACACCATCGACACGTTCGATATGCGGGACCTTGTCGTGAAGCGAAGCTGGGAACGAACGCGTCCAAGTATCCGGTGGCTCGGTGAGATGCGTGTCGACATCGATCACCTTATAGCTGTCGAAAAGATCAGTCATGGTCGGATTCTCCTCAGAAGATTTCCAGTAGGTAATGCTTAGCGTTCGATGCCCATTGGCCAGTCACCAATGATGCCTTTTTCTTCAAGTTCGGCAAGTTCTTCATCGGAATGGCCAAGCATTCCGCCAAGGATCTCCTTGTTGTGCTCACCGAGCGTGGGAGCCGGCATGCGAACCCAAAGGGGAACACTCGCGTAGCGGAACGGGAGTGTGGGAGTTGGATGCGTGCCGACAACTGGGTGGACAACGTCCTCGCAATAGTGGCGGAACTCGTTTTGCGGGTGCCCTGACGAGCGACGGTTATCGCGAGTCTCAGCTGCCGGAACGCCAGCGGCGATGAGCGCCGCAACTGCATCGTCCAACTGCCGGCTCGCTGCCCAGTCGCCAATGAGCGCATCGAGACGATCGTGCTCACGACGTCGGTCCGCAAGCGTTGCCAGCGATGGGTCATCAGCCAATTCGGGATGGCCAATCACAACAGCGAGGGCTTTCCACTGATCGTCCGTTGCACATGAAACGGCCAGCCAGTGCTCGAAGCCTTCGCATGCATAGAGATTCTGTGGAGCCGCATAGGGGCTGCGGTTGCCTTCGCGTTCGACTCGAAGTTGGTGTGCCGACCATTCGATGACCGGTTCGGCAGCAACGTTGATCGCCGCTTCAAACATCGGCGCTTCGATCAAACAACCTTCGCCAGTGCGATCGCGATGCTGCAGACCTACGAGCGCACCAAACGCTGCGTGCAATCCACCGTTGGGATCACATGGTCCGCGCTGGATACGCGGCTGATCGTCGGGATGACCAGTCATCCAGGCCAAACCGGTGATCTGTTCCATCGTCTGAGCAAAGCCGGGGCGGTCGCGCCATGGCCCATCAAGGCCGAAGGCGGGCATACGCACCATGACAGCGCGCGGGTTCACATCCTTAATGACGTCCCAATCAAGATCGAACGCTTCAACGACCCGAGGAGTGAAGTTCTCAATGACGATGTCGGCCTTCGCCGCCAGTTCAAGAGCAAGCGCACGCCCTTCGGGGCGATCGAGATCAAGCGTGACGTCGAACTTGTTTGTATTGGCCGACAAGAAGAATGCGCTGTATTCCCACCACTGTGGACGGCTGTAGAACATTCCTCCAGCAGTGCGCATCCCATCGATGCGTCGTGTGGATTCGACATGGATGACCTCGGCCCCAAGGGTGGCGAGAATTCCTGCAGCCGAAGGACCCGCCCACCATGCGGTGAGGTCAAGAACAATGATTCCAGCGAGTGGAAGATCTGGAGTGCTGGGAGCTGCTTCTGGTCGCGCGGTTCGTACCGGAATCGCGTCGCCATTGTTTGCACCAATCGCAGGAGCAAGCTGCGGAGCTTCGCCAATCGCACCATCGATCAGATAGGGACGACGCGGCATCGAGAATTCATCAAGCGGATCACGAAGGAAGACGCCGCGCTCTTGAGGGTGATCCAATTCGAGGAGGATCTTTCCATCAGCAACAGGTGCGACCGGAATCCGAAGAGCAGCAGCTGCTTCAACGATCTCTGCGGTGGTGTGCTTCGTGGTGAATTCGCGCACCATCGCGTTCCACTCATCGGCTCGGGCATTTCGCGTGGCCAGAGCAGCGAACTCCGCCGTTTCAAGAAGGTCAGGTCGCTCAATAAGGATGCAGAACGATTCCCACTGATCGCGAGTGTTGGTGTTGAACCCGACCCAGCCATCGAGCGTGGGTTCGATCGACGGAATCTCGACGTTGCGCGGCGGAACAGTTGGATCCGGCTCAGGACGGCCAGCAAGTGAATTGAAAAGATCGGAGTAATTGGTCGCAGTGATATTGGCGACTTCGAAGACCGAAAGGTCGATTAATTCTCCAACTCCACTTTCACGTGCCCGGCGCACCGCAGCAAGAGAAGCGACCGCGCCGTACGCGCCGCCTACCCATTCGACAATGCGTCCACCCATCTGAATCGGTGGGAATTCACGAACGCCTCGGATCGCCACCGCGCCGCTATCGGCTTGAAGTGTGAATTCTGTTGCCGGCCGATCAGCGAAGGGACCCTCAAGCCCATAGGGCGTCGCGACAAGGACCACGGTTCCAGGCCACGCTCCGGGCGGTGGCCCCGAAACAATGACGAGATCGGAAGCCGCACACAGGTCTTCGATGATGGGATCACCTTCGACCGCAGTGACTGATCGTTGCCCATGTCGGAGATAGCGAAAGAGCGGAGCATCGCCTTGGGTTGGTACACCCGACCACTGCGCATGTCGCTGAGGATCGCCTTCAGGGGACTCCACTCGAGTCACTGTCGCGCCGGAGTCGGCGAACAACTTGGCGCAGTAGGCCCCGCTCAGATTCGTTGACAGATCGACGACGACGACGTCTCGAAGTTCCCCGGTGGTCCCCATGGACTCCGACGGTAGTTCGCGTCTCGGGCCTGCGTTACCGTCGATCAGGTGAAACTCGCCTTCGCTGGAGCCGGCACTATCTCCGTTGTCCACGCCATCGCTGCGGCTGCAACCGAAACGAAAATCTGCGCCGTCGCCTCCCGGACTCCCGAGCGATCTGCCGAGCGGGCGAGTCAGGTTGGCGCTGAATCCGTCACCTACGACGCATTGCCCGCCGGTGCTGATGCAGTCGTGGTGTGCACGCCCCCCGATCGCCATGCCGCCGACACCCTGCATGCGTTGCGGGCTGGCGCAGTCGTCATGGTGGAGAAGCCATTGGCCGCAACACTTGAAGAGGCCGATCGACTGGTCGAGGCTGGCGGACAGGTGCTCTATGCAGAGAACCTGGCCTTCTCACCTCTTGTTGTGGCGGCTAACCAGCTCGTGGCGCAGATCGGTGCTCCCCGGTTCATCGAGATCAGGCAACTCTCACCGCGTCCTACCTGGGGAGCGTTCCTCGACCCGGCACGCGGCGGCGGGGTTCTTTTCGATCTCGGGTCACATGCAATCGCCCTTGCGCTGTTGCTTGCTGGTTCCGATCCTGCCATTGGCGTTCACGCGACATTGGAGCATGCAGCCGATAGCGAGGTCGACGACACCGCCGAAGTGTTTATCGATTTCGCGTCCGGCTTGCGCGCCCGCATTGAAACCAACTGGACAAATCCCGATGCCATTTGGGATCTCCAAGTCTCCAGCGACACGGGTGTTGTTCGAACGGAACTGGTTCCACAGCCCGGTATCGAACTCAACGGCGAGCCAGTGGTCCTCCCTGCACTCACTCGAGATACAGACCCGCACATTGAGCAACTCGGTTACATCGACCAGATGCTCACGCTTCGAGATGTTGTGAATGGAGCGCCTTCGCCGATCGACGCTCGCTTTGGCCGGCGCGTACTCGAAGTGATTAGTGCTGCCTACGCCGCTGCACGCACGCCGGGCGCGACCGTCGCACTTCCATTCACCGGGCTCCGAAATCGGACCCCTCATCAACTCTGGAGCGATACGGTCGGTCCATGACCGACCTGAACGTTGACGCAATCCTTGCTGAGTCCTCACGCCGAGCCGAAAGTCGCACAGACCTCGGCGACGGCAGCGAGTTCTTTCTTGAAGGACTTGACCGTTTCATGGATTCACTTCATGCCGATGCACAGCTCAACCCCACGGGCGAATTCATCGCTAGTGAGAGAGCACTACTACACACCGTAAATCGCTTGAACTACACCGCTGACCGCGCCAACTACCCAGAGATAGCGGAGCAGAAGATCGAAAAGCCGGTGTTCATCATCGGAATGCCCCGCACCGGCACCACGATCTTGCACGACATCCTCGCTCAGGACCCCGCAAATCGTGCGCCGCTCACATGGGAATGCATGTTCCCTTCTCCCCCACCTCGCGCAGAAACGTTTGCGACCGATCCTCGCATCGCAATGTGTGCAGCAACAATGCCCCCGATTGAAGACCAGCAGTTAAAGGCCATTCATCCGCTCGGAGCTGAACTGACCCAAGAGTGCGTCACGCTCATGGGTGAATCCATGTGTACGCCTCTGTTTCACAATCAGTTCAATGTTTCGAGCTACCAAGACTGGACCGATCGCGACGCCGACTGGTCGAAGGTTTACGAATTCCATCTGAAGCAACTGCAGCACATGCAAGCGTTCAACATGCAAGATCGCTGGGTGCTGAAGACCGGCGCTCATCTCTGGGGACTCGAACATCTCCTGGCTACCTACCCCGATGCGCGCATCGTGTTCACCCATCGCGATCCGGTGAAGTCAATGACGTCCTATGCCTCACTCACCACCATCGTGCGTAGCGTTGGAAGCGATCACGTCGATCCCCGTGCAGTTGCCGCCGACTGGACTCCGCGACTTCGAGATGTACTCATGCACGGCGTCAATGTGCGCAAAGCGCAGGAGTATCCGGACGCAATCTTCTACGACATGATGTTCCGCGATTTCATCACCGATCAGTTCGGGGTCATCACGCAGATTTACGACGCACTTGGACTACCGATGTCTGACGAAGCGGCCCACGGGATGCAGGCGTTCATCGCAGCAAATCCGCCTGGCGTGCACGGAACCCACGATTACCAGCCCGACGACTACGGCATTGATCCTGCAGCGGTGCGCAGCGAATTCTGCGAGTACATCGAACATTTCGACTTGCCGCCGGAGTGATCTCAGCGCTCTGAAAGATCAGAGCATGACAATGACGCGGCCGGTGGTGTTGCGTGAGCCCATCGCTTCCATTGCCGCCGGAAGATCTTCGAAACTCGGTGCGCTTCCAACTACGGCGCGAACCGTTCCGGCCTTTACGAGTTCGACGATGTCTGCCGTTGCCAGTTCGCCGAGTTCTCGTGGCGCAACGTTCCAGCCCATGCCCTGCTTAATCAGCCCGATCATGTCCTCGGACTGATAATTGAGCAACACACCGCACAATTTGAAGTTCCCCATCGTCACCTGACGAGGAATGATGAACTTCTCATCGGCCACAACTTTGTTCGATGCGAAACCCATCATGAGGTACGTGCCGTTATACGCAGTGCATGCGAATGAATCGGCCATTACTGCTTCACCCACATTGTCGAACACGATGTCGACGCCAATGTTGTCGGTATCAGCGAGCACGATGGCCTTGAAATCTTCGGTCAGATAATCAATCGCGACATCGGCACCGAGTTCACGACACAGCGCTACCTTTTCCGGTCCACCGGCTGTCGCATACACACGGGCCCCAAAGGCTTTGGCGATCTGAATCGCAGCCGATCCAGCACCACCGGCTCCGGCATGAATGAGGACCGAATCCCCAGCTTTCATCGAAGCGCGATCAATGAGCCCAAGCCACGCCAGATGGAAGGGAAAGAACAGCGCAGCAGCGTCGGGAAGCGGAATTTCTTCGTCGATTTCAAATGCCGCGATCGTGGGGCAAATCGCATATTCGGCGAAGCCGCCAAATGCCTGTTTCGTCACCGCTGCGACTCGCTTGCCCAGCCATTCTTCGGCACCCTCGCCACATGCGTCGACAACACCGAACGCTTCCATGCCCGGGCTATAGGGAAATTCAGGCCGCACCATCATGTTGCCACCGGTAATGCGTTCGAGGTCGTTGAGGTTTAGCGGAATGGCTTGCGCCTTCACTCGGACTTCACCGGGACCAGGTTCTGGAATCTCAACCTCATCGAGGCGCAAGACCTCCATCGGTTGTCCGTATTCGTGAACTCGCCATGCACGCATCGTTGCCATTCGTCCCCCTCGTTTCGGAAAGGAACGCTAGACCAGCCATGTTGAACATGGACGTAACAAAGTCCACACGAATAGATTTCCGAGTCCGTCCTCTCTCGGGAAGCGACACCATGGCGTTCGATCCACTAGGCGATGTTGTCTCAAGCCAATACGAAGAATGGGTCTACCCCGAACCCATCATGAATTTGCCCGGTTGGATGGCAAACAACTGGCAATGGTTCGACCCGAGCATCGCTCACCGAATGTTTTGGCCCACCCGAGCGGACGCATCAGACCTCGACATCCTGATTGCCGGATGCGGAACCAATCAGGCCGCAGTCTTTGCCTATGGGAATCCAACGTCGAAAGTCACCGCGATTGATGTCAGCCAGGCCTCACTCGACCATCACCGCTATTTAAAGAACACCTACAACCTTAAAAACCTTGAGCTTCATCGTCTTCCAATCGAGAATCTGAACACCCTTAATCAAAGCTTTGATCTCATCGTTTCAAGTGGCGTTTTACACCATCTCGCTAATCCGCTCGTTGGATTGAAGTCGCTTGCTGAAGCACTTCGCCCCGACGGTGTCGTTGCCGTCATGTTGTACGCAACCTATGGGCGGCTCGGCGTTGAAATGCTGCAGTCGGTGTTCCGCGAACTTGGCCTTCAACGCGATCAAGCATCAGTAGCGATGGTCCGCGAAGCACTCGGATCACTCCCAGAGGGACATCCGATTCAGAGCTACATCGAGATCGCTCCCGACCTTTCCTTCGACGCAGGACTCGTCGATACATTTCTTCATGGTCGCGATCGCACCTATACCGTCGATGAATGTATTGAGCTCGTGAGTGATGCGGGTTTGACCTTTCAAGAGTGGTTCCTGAAGTCCCCGTACTATGCACCGCCGAGCCGCAACAACCGTTTCCTTTCGACCCTTGCCGATCTCCCCGATCGGGCTCAATGGTCCGCGATGGAACGAATCAACTCACGCAACGGATGCCATTTCTTCACCGCGTGTCACATCGACCGACCAACGACCAGCTATGTGATTGATTTTGCCTCCGAAGACTTCACACGGTTCATCCCCGAGTTCCGGTATCGGTGCCGCTTAATGGGCGACCAGCTCTCGCGAAGCAACTGGACCATGGAGCTTGAGGCCCTTCAACTCTCGTTCGTCGAACTAGTTGATGGTCGACGCACGATCAACGAAATCATTTCCATCGCCGCCGAGAACGGTTCATTCCCGCGCGAAGACCCAGCGAGACTCACCGAAATGTGCCGGGAAGTCTTCAAGTCCCTCTGGCAACTGGACTTCTTTGCCATGGGACTGCCCTAACTGCCGTTCAGGAATGGTGGGCGTTGAGGGACTCGAACCCCCGACCCTCTCCTTGTAAGGGAGATGCTCTAGCCAACTGAGCCAAACGCCCGAAGGATTTCAGCGTAGCCGCGGTCAGTCGAGGTGCTTTTCCGCCGCCGCCGGGTCGATCGTGTGCGTGGCGTTCACCCTTGCCAGTGCCACCATTGCTTCAGCAGTTTCGAACTGAAGTTCGGGCAATGCGTCGGGAGCAAACCACTTCACTTCGACGATTTCTGGCGAGGTTGGGCGCACTTCACTGATTTCTGACAGCGCTGCCGGACGAGCTCGATAGATGACATCGACGCGTTGAGGATCAGCATCAACAACAACTGCGGGCGGGCCAACAAGTTCGACAGCGATTCCTACTTCTTCGAACACTTCACGTCGCGCACCAACCTCGGGCGCTTCGCCGCGCTTCAACAAGCCGCCCGGAATGCCCCACTTTTTTCGGTACGCCTGACGCACGAGAAGAATCGCTCCGTCGGGCCGTTCAATGACGCAGATTGCGCCAACGGTGTACGAAGGCGACACGGTACGAACAGTCACGCGTCGCACCGATCGCGGGAACATCCGAAACACGCGCAATGCAGCGCGGTGCAGTCGGGCTCCTGGCGATCGATCCATGCCCAAAGCCTACGGGCGCTTAATGCTCCGACGCGCATCGACGAGTTGAACCAAGAGTTCCGGCGTGGCGGCGGCAACCGGGGTACGGCGATCAGCGTGCTCAAGCGCAACGAGGTCGCGATCCTCAGCATCGACGATCACGGCGCCGGCTTCCTGACACACAAGCAACCCGCCGAGGTAGTCCCACGATCCGTGGGCGTTCCATGAACAATCGATGTAGCCATCGACGACACCACACGCGACTGCACACAGATCAAGCGCACATGCGCCGAGTGAACGGAACTGATACCAACCGAGCCAGTGGTCGGGATAACCAGAGAGGGCGACGAGCGATTCGCGAATCTTCGTTGCACCCGAAGTCGTCATCGCTTCGCCGTTTCGGGTCGCTCCCCCGCCGCGCACTGCTTCGAAACGATCATCTGTCGCCAAGTTGATGACCAGCGATGCGCGGGCCCCATCAGCATCGACCGCACACAAACTTGTCGCAAACCAAGGGATGCCGCGACTGGCGTTCGTTGAACCATCGAGTGGATCGAGCACGACAGTGATCTCGGCATCGGGACGATGTCGACCTGACTCTTCTGACAACACGCCGACCCCGGCTCGTTCAAGCACCGCGAGGGCCGCAGCGTCGGCGGCGAGGTCACTGTGATACTGACCATCACGAGTCCCGGCGAGACCCCAATCATTGAGATTTCCAAGCGCAGCCCGAATGGCGCTGGCCGTTTCGTCAAGGACCTCAAGCAGGATTCTGTCGTCCATGGGGTCGACGGTAGCCTGACCCCCGTGGCGATCATCGACGTTCCCGGCTTCATTGCTGACCTCAAAGACCACGCAGTCGATCACGCATTCCATGTGCACGACGAGCGGCACTTCATTGAGACCTATTCCATGCGCCAGGCATGGGAAATCGATCTCCATCCAGAAGACGCTTGCGGTGGCCCGCTTGATCTTCATCTTTCGCTCGAGGTCGACCCCAGAATCATGATCGGGTTCGAGGACAAGATGCTCGCGATCCCCGAGGGCGATGACCCGATCGAAGGGTTCTCGTTCCCACTTGCATTCACCTGGACACTCCCACCACTTCGCTACCCACCCGACTTGTTGGTCCTCGCGACTGAACTCGCGGGAATGGGTGGCATCGAGTTACCTCTTGAAGTTTCGGCGATCGATTCCTTTGCGTCAGTGACTGACGCCGCCGAACGGAGTCTGACGATCATCTCTCGCATTGAAGTCGGACTCGATCGCATCTACTTGGGCCAAGAGCAAATGTGCGATGTCCTCGATACCTGCCACAACGTCAGTATTTGGCTTCTTGATCGTGCCGCCATCTGGCTTGGCGAAAGCTGATTAGTTCTTCCGCAATTCAAGAACACAGTTCCACGACGCAACCTCACGAAGCCCTGGAATGTTCATGATGACGCGAGCCCACGGCCAGTAACGCGGGTAGGCATTTACGAGCGTAAGGCCGTTACGTTCGCGTACCCAACGAAGCGTTGCTCCAATCATTGTCGGGAACACGGTGACAAGCGGAAGGTTCCGGCCCTTCGGTTCGCCGAAGAGTCGACGCCACACGCGGATGCTTCGTTCAGGTCCGAGATAGTGAAGCGGAGCAACAGCATGACCGCCCCATGGTGAATACCAATTGGTCCAACTCACATAGGACCAGCCACCGGCCACGAGCACGCGCTGAATCTCCGCGAGCACACCTTCTGGATCGGGAGTGTGCTCGAGCACGTTTGAACAAACAACCGCATCAAATGAATTGTCAGCAAATGCGAGGCACGTTCCGTCGGACACCAAAGGACGACGCAATTGCGCTTTCGATCGCAGCAATTCATCGAGATCAATTTCTACCGAAACGACTTTCGCTCCGGCACGCTCCAATTCCGCCGAATACGAGCCCGGACCACATCCCAAATCAAGAACTCGCAAGCCGTCGACAGAACCGGGCAATTGGGCGACAGCACGTTGCGCGAGTGCATCGCCAAATTCAACGCTCCGACCCCTGTCCTTCAAGAAGAGCCGCAGAATCTCGACCGCGGAGGGGGCGGCGTTCGTCGTAGAGGCCAACGTCAGTACATCCCTTCACCCGGAACGTGACCAAGCGGACGAGCAAATTTCTCGAGGCCCAGGGTGCGGAGGAGTCGCACGCATGCATTGCGAACGAACCACGGCAGCGATGCCAAATGAAGCGCGAGATTCCGCACACTCCCGAATACGCCCAGGTCGACGCGTTCATACATCGCAAGAGAACGCGATCGCCCCACATAGCGCCAACGACGCGAGAACGAGAGGTGGCGAAGAACCGCAAGCGTCACAAACAATGAGTTGTAGACGTCGTGAATGAACAACTCTCCTCCGACAACGACTCGGCTTCCCCACCGCGTAATGTCGTCGGACGCGGGTCCGTAGCCATGTGCGCCATCGATATAGAGAACATCGATTGGCCCTTCGACCAATCCCGATGCCAAATTGCTGAACTCGCGCACATGAGTCACTCGATCGGCGACACCTGCGCTCGCAAGGTTCGCAAGAAACGCTGAGTTGTCTGCCTGTCCATCTTCGACTGCGCCGTCCCACTCACCTGGACCACGATCATTGCCGGCATGTGGATCAATTGCGACGACAGTGACGGACCGAGCAGCGGACCGAGCCAAGACCGCAGCCGACTTGCCATGAAAACTGCCGATCTCAACGATCTGTCCACCTGGCTTCACTCGCTCAGCAGCGTTCCAAAGAGCTTTGCCTTGGGCTTCGCGCATCCACCCTTGCCAGCCCTTCACAACTTCCCACGTCTCTTCCCAGTCATAGGGTGAATGCACTGGTGCATTCACTTCTGCAGCAAGTGGCTTCGGTTCTTTGCCGACGACTCGATAGCCGTAATGCGAGGAAACCGGGAAAGTACTCACCGACAAAAACAGTGACGTCAGTTTGGATTGCTCCTTTTTCCATGCATCGTCGCTGCGAATTGGGCGAGGTTCTGCGTCGAAGCGATTGGGGTTTCCCCATACGGTATGGGTGGGCCCAGGCGTAAACATCTTTCCGTCCAAAACTCCTGTGAGGTCCAGATCTTCCCCCATGAAGTTTGCGATTACTGCCAACCACTTCTGCGGGTTCTCAACGAAGTCCTCGTAACGGACTCGCAAATAACGTCCCGGTTCGTCGCGCCAAAACCGTTCGGCAGCGAGATTCGACACATTGAAATAACCCATCACCTTGAGTGGACCGCGCCGTTCCATCTCAACAGCATCACGATGGCCAGTCTCGGAACGTCGACGCGACCAGCTCTGACCAATCGCACGAGGGTCACGGACAAGGTGAAGGAACCTGATATCGAGATCGGTTCGTTCGCGCAGGATCATGCTGTAGTGCGGTTCCTTCGAAGAGTCGACGAAGACGCGACAGCCGGTGACATCGCCGACAGCGTTATAGAGGCGCTCAACAACTTCAGGAAACTCTTCGAGTGAATCAAGTCGTCGCTTTGTCTCGCCCGGAACTGCCATCAACGGCAAATGGATCGACCAGAAATTCCGACGAAGATCAACCATTCGCTGGGCATCGATCGGTGCGTCGCGACCAATGGCGTCAAGCACTGGGGCCCAGACCTCACAGACCCGAAGTTCAGACCCGCAAGCACAAAGTCCGCCGGCCACGAGTCCGTGACGCCACAGAAACGCCAATTCGCCGCCGGAGAACCAACCCGGAGCGCTACCGAGAATCCGATCCAACAACGTGCTTCCGGTTCGACCGGTTCCACCGATGTAAAGGACCTTCATGCCTCAAAACTACTTGCCTTGATCCGGTCGCGGAATCACTAGGGCAAGAACTGCAACCAGCAGCAACAGCCCAAGTTCATTCGCAATCGGACGGCTCAAGGAGAAGTCGAAGTCAAGTTTCAACGTCCCCTCAAAAAGAACAGCGAGAACCATCGCAACAAGGACACATAAGGCATTCAGCGTCAAGGCTCTCCTGCCGAAACGGGCAACCAGAACACACCCGAGACCGAAGGCAAGACCCCAACACTTCGCGAATAAAAACCCTGAGACCACGACCACAACGTCTGGAAGATTGACCTTCACTGCATCACGAACGCTCACGACGCCCCCAAAACAGCAGTACTACGCAGGCGATCAAAGCGAGGAGAGAGATACCCATCGCGATTCGGTACGTTCGTTGCGGGCGGAAGCGAATCGTTGCGGTGGCTGCTTCACCTTGGTCGATCGACCAGCCCATCTCACCATTCATTTCGAGGAATTCGGCAGAACGACCCGATGCGGTCAGTCGCCATCCCGGGTGCTGAGGTATCAGGACTGACAACCATCCCTTTTCCGAAGGGATGGCGACCGTGTGTTCGGATGCCGAAACCCGCTGCGAAGGCAAGGGGGCGACGATGCTCGGATTTATGGCACCCACTGGACTCAGTCGAACAGCGACAAACCGGGCATCGCTCCCCCCAACCGCAACCAAGCGATGAGCGCCCGCATTCAACGTCACGTCGGCACAACTCTCGAGGGCGGCATCGCTCGTTTGGGGATCGAAGGAAACGATTCGAGCGTTCACGGGAGCACCATCCATCGTGAACCATTGCCGACATGAAACGTCAAGAGTGCCTGGATCCACTGAAGCGGGAACTTCGATGCTTGCAGTGAACCGATACGCAGATGTTGTCGGCACGAGGAACGAACGGCGGAGTATCGACGAATCGGGCTCAGATTCGGAACGAGCGAACGCATAGATCGGAGTGATGGCTCCACCAAGCCGACTGACATCGGTGGGCACTCGAATCCATTGCGTGAGATCGATGGGGCCGTCATTGCCGAAGATCTGAACCTCTTGGAATCCGAAGCGACCATCAACACCACGAGTTCCGGCAATGACGAAATTGATGCTCGATGCCATTGAACCAACGTCGGCACGGCCAACAAGCCCATCAAAGACAATCGGGTGCTCAACGACGGAACCATCAATTCCCGTAACCTCGATTCGCGCAGTTTCTATGCGGACATCATCGAAAGATGACTGGGTCACCACGACGTGATCAACAAGTGATGGTTGATTCAGTTCGACAGAAACTGAAGTTTCCTCGACAGGGCCCACGGCATCGCTCACCCACCACGAAGTCAGAGGGTCTTGGTCAAACGCCGCGGCTGCGGTCGTGTCAGTGCTCCAAGAATTGAATCCATAACCCGAACGATCAGCGGTGATGCGGTTCGCGTTGTCGAACTCCGCCACGGTTTGCGTCGACGTGTTCGTCGGATCCAAGACCAAGATCGGTCGCGTTGGATCCTCGTCGACTGTCAATAGCGGCGAGGTCCCAATTCGCGAGCCATTTCCGACAGCAGACGCCACGCGCCGTGATCCATCAGTCACGACAACAGGAGATCCCTGATTCACAAGGCTGCTGGCTTGAGCGTCACTGAGGTCAGGGAGAAAAGTCGTTGGACGACCATCGAGGAGTCCATTTGCGCTAAGGGCATAGAGAGAATCAGGACCGCCACTCACGATGGAAGGGGGACCACTTGAGTAGGTGGCGTCAGGTGTCGGATTTTCAACGCGAAACACATCGACCATCGAATATCCGTTGTTGTCGCGACCGAACTGTGCGGCAAGAAAAAGTCCGGGAGCAGTTCGTAGTTCTGCGAGTGGATCCATCGGAATTCCGGTCGCGAATGGATCGATGTCGTTCTGAACAAGAACCCAGCGAACCCCCAGCCACTTCAAAATCGGGGTCACAGCAGTTGGATCAATTGCAAAATCCGTAATCAGACGATCAAATGAATTCGTTGCGTCGGCCAACGCACCAGTCGTCGACGGAATAGTCGACGCAGTCAGGACCATTGGATGCATGTAGGCATCGAAGAGGGTGTCGTTGATCGAGCCCCACTGATAGGTCGCTTGTGAGCTTGCTGGAAGCACCAAAACTCGGTCAGTTGCCGGCACCGATTTGAACCAATCGAATGCCTCATTCCAGTAGCTCGGAATCTCGGCTTGTGAAAGCCGATCGGAGAGACGTGATCCCTCCAGTAACGGTAAGGCGCTCAGTACGAACGAGCCAAAGAGAACGAAGAGCGTTCCGGCGACGATCAACCGACGCTTTTCGCTACGTTCAACGGCAGTTCGAATCCATGCAAGCGCAGCAATCGTTCCACACGTCGCAAGGAACGCGATAGCGAGGACGGCGATGGGACCGCCCTTATACGTGGTGCGAAACGCCGCAGCCCCACTGACGTCGTTGAAGATCCAATCAAAAGCACCTGCGATTGGAGATTGTTCCGTGCTGTGAGCGCCAACCATGACGACGACAGAACCGACTAGGAGAATTCCCCACGTCCGCCGAAGCGGTGTCAGTTTCCAACCCAACGCAATAATCGCGAGTGCCAGCGCAACGAACGTTGCGACGATGACCACCGGATGAGTCATGTAGTACGAGGCGCTAGGCGCCTCCGCCTGAGAACCCCACCCGTAATAGGTAAGCCATTTCCCCAGCCCTCGCCACGATTCAAATGACGAAGACGTTTGCGCGACCGTTTCCGGCAATTCCGTCGTACCGAGGTTTCGACTCACGACGGGGCTCGACAGAGCAAGCACAACAAGCATCGGAGCACTCACCAACACAGTCAGGATCCCGGTTGGAGTTCCGAACTTCAGGAGCCCGCGCCACGAGCCTTTCCCTTCCAGGACGATGAAGACTCCAAAGAGAGCGACAGGGACGATGACAAACAGGAGTGATGCGGTGTTGAGCATCCCCACCGAAAACACTGCGAGCGCACTTGCCGCCGAGAACTTGAGAGTTCGACGCGACTCGCCTCTACCTGCGCACTGAACGCCGCCATAGGCGAATGCGATGAGCCATGGAAGCAGCGCCACAGGCAGAAACAGGCCGGAGGGCATGATCGCCTGCACTGAATACGGGTTGAATGCATAAAGCAGGCCCGCAAGAAGCGCCCAGTTCGACCGTTCAGGCCAGATCCGCCGCCAGAGATACCAGGCACCAATTCCAGCAATCGATAAATAGATCGAAAGGGTGAACCTGCCGATCAGCCATGCGGGAGCGCCGATCCATGCCAACAACGACTGAATGAGTCCGACGACTGGTGAAAAATACTGAAGCGGCACACCAGGGCCGCGAGTGTCGTCCCAAAGTTGGAGATGACGGGTAACGAATTGCCACGGCGACACAATGTGTTCGAATCGGGCATCGCGGACGACGAACCCTTTATGAAACGAAACCATCGTGACGATGGCAATGGCGATGATAAGTAGTGGCCCAGCAGCAACTTTGAGGCGAGCAAGGAACGCATCTCGGTTCATTGCACGAGCCGCAGAAACAATGCCTCGTAGGCGTCGACCGTTCGCTCCCACGTAAACGACTCTGACCAGACAATCGCTTCTTTCCGGAGACGGGAAACTTCCTCGGGACGACGTGCAAGCGAGAGCAGTGCATCACGCAACGAATCCTCATCGCCCGGCTTCGCCGTCACCCCCACCGTCCCCACGACCTCCCGCACTCCCGGAAGACTTGAAGCAACGGGAACACACCCACTTGCCATTCCTTCAAGAAGAACAATGCCAAACGCTTCGGCCCGCGTCTTCGATGGCAACAAAATGACATCTTGCTCCCGCATTAATGGGCCGAGTTCTTCGTCAGATACTCGTCCAAAATGGCGGACGTTCGTTGATGAGGTTGGGATCTGCTGCAACACACTTGAGAGCACCGCGCCTTCGCCCACCAATGTCAGCGAAAGATCTGGCTGGCCCAGCACGGCACGAACGGCAACCGCCATACCCTTGTAGCGACGGAATTGACCGACAGCGAGAATCCGGAGCGGATCACTTCCGGTGTACTCGCGAGTCCCGGGAAAGAACCTATCTCCGTCATGTCCCCAAGGAATTACAACCACTGGTAAACCAGCGCGTTGAAACGGGGCCGCATACTCTCGAGTGGTCGTGATGATTGCATCACAACGCTTCGCCACCCGTCGGAACGCCAATTCATAGAGACGGCCGGCGAAGTCGGCAAACCATTTGCCAAAGTGCAGCGAAAAGTGATGCGTGTAGACCACCTTTGCTCCACGACTCCATTTCGTAAATCGCAAGAGAGCAAGATCACTAATGGACGGAGCTGGTCCGTGGATATTGATGATGTCGAATGGGCCGTCATTATCGAGAACCGAATCGATTCGCGTCATTGCCGACGAAACCCGGATTCGGTCCCAACGCAGTCCCGGAGCGTCGGCTGATGAAAACACCACGACCTCGTGCCCACGCTGACGCAGACCATCTGCGATCTCACCAATCGATTTTGCAACTCCCGAGACACGCGGTGGCGCTTCGGAGGCGATGATGAGAATTCGCAGAGAGACCATAAGGAACAGGCTCCTAAACTATCGCAGACAATATGCCGGAATCCCCAACGATCACCTTCATCCCTAGCGCGAGATTGCCGAATGCCGCGGACCACTTTGCCCAACTCCAAAACGACGAGTGGGGTCACCTTTACCCTGACGGGTCAGTCGCACGTTCGAGGTTTGATCTCCTTCACAACCGTTACGACGAATCTGACCTAACGACCCTTCGGTTGGCCTGGTTCGCTTGCGATGCAAAAGGCACGGCCCTTGGCGTCGCAATGCTTGTCGGTGATGGCGAAGTGGAACCTTCCGACGAGCCCGAATTGCCAGGCCCATGGTTCGCAGGTCTCATTGTCGATCCGTCATTCCGCAATCAGGGAGTCGGGTCCGCGCTTGTCGACTTCGTCGCAACTCAAGCACGGAGACTCGGATTCCATCGCCTTCGTCTAGTCACAGAACACGAAGTTGAGTTCTACGAGCGACGCGGCTGGAAGCAAGAGCGTCAGGTCATGTTGAATTCGGTACCCAATACGGTGATGGTTAGTACTCTCAACTCATGAACATCACACCAGTTGCCGGACATCTCGGGGCAATCGTTGACGGCGTTGACCTCACGACCTCAACCGAGGCGGATATTGATGCGATCAAAGCAGCCATCGCCGACCATCTCGTCCTGATCTTCCCCGGTCAAGGAGAAATGAACGACCAACAACAGGTCGACTTCACACTCAACTTCGGCGACCCCTACTTCCACCCCATCTCTCGGGCACTCGGGGCAACCGAGTTCAAGGCGGGCCACATCGTTGACGACATCGATCACCCGCCGTTTCAAGACAAGTGGCATACCGATGTGAGTTGGGATCCTGAACCGCCGGTGTTCGGGTGCCTCCGGATGTTGGAACTTCCAGATCGCGGTGGCGACACCGTCTTCGCTTCTACCTACGCGGCCTACGATGCACTCAGCGAGGCCATGAAGTCTGCACTCGACGGGCTGACCGCATGGCACAACCTCGGCGAAGAGAAGGCATTCCGATCGAAGGCGGGCGATGCAGTCATTGATGCGACCCTCAAACTTGTCCCCGGAGCGAATCATCCCGTCATCGGGGTTCACCCGGTCACCGGCAAGAAGTTCATCAATGTCAATTCTGAATTCACTTCACATATCAACGAACTGACCAAGGCCGAGAGCCGGGCAATCCTTGATTTCCTCATTGCTCACTGCAGCAATCCGAACTTTGCTCTTCGCTGGACGTGGACTGTTGGCGATGTTGTCCTGTGGGACGAACGCCCGACGTTGCATTTCGCTGTCGCCGACTACTACCCGCAGCGCCGCGAAATCGTTCGCGTGAATGTTCGCTAAATGACCAGCTCAACTGGCGATCCCCAAACTCGGATCGTCGAATGGCATGAACCTCTCCTGGGGACTGCCGTTGAAATTCAGCTGGTCCTTAAGGGCGAGGCTCAAGAGGCTCTTGGCCGTTCTCATATCGCACGGGCAATCGAAGAGGTTGTCCGGCTCCAGGACTTACTCTCTTCGGTCGATCCTTCGAGCGAGTTTTCTCGTTGGTCGCAAGGTGGCCTTCCCAATGTCAGCCGCGAACTTCACTCGGTACTCGCCGAGGCTGCCAAGTGGCAATTGTCTTCTGAAGGGCGATTCAACCCAGCGGTTGCTGATCTCACGGAGTTCTGGCACAGCGCACAGGAATCGGCCACTGTTCCAACCCCACTCGAGGCTCAACGACTTGCCACCACGATCAGGTCGCCACGCTGGGTTGTGAGCGACGACGGGAGTGTCAAGCAGGTTGGTGACTGCAGCCAATGCACGCTGAATGCATTCGCAAAAGGTTGGATCGTCGATCGCGCCGTTGACTATTTAATCGTTCTTGATGAGGTGGAAACGGTCAGCGTTAATGCGGGCGGCGACCTCCGACGTTCCGGACTCGATCCGCTTCTTGTCGGAATTGAAAATCCGTTGCGGTCGTTCGATAACGAACCTCCCCTTGCAGTGGTCTCGCTTTCAAATGCCGCTCTGGCAACAAGTGGTCTCGCTCGCAAGGGATTCAGTATTGGCAAGGACTACTTCGGGCACATCATTGACCCCCGAACGGGTTGGCCAGTCGAGACAATTTCTTCAATTTCTGTTGTTGCCGATGACGCAGCCACCGCCGATGTTCTCGCAACGATTCTTGGCGTTCAGCAACCAACAGACGCGATTGTCGAAGCAAACGAACTCCACATCCCTGTCTTCATCGTCGATTGCAATGGCCGACAGCACCGATCTCAAGCTTGGGAGCAGATCGAGGTCGTTCTTAGCTAAGGGTGATCCAAATCAGGATCAGCATCACCACGACGCCTACACCCGAGACGACGAGCGCGGCCGTACGGCGCTTGCGCAGGAATAACTGCATCACAAGGCCGCTAATCGAGATCACGACAAGCAAGAGCCCGGCAACATCAATCAGCCATTTCCACGAGGTACCTGCATGGCGACCTTTGTGGAGATCATTCATGACTCCCCAGAACATGCCTTGCTGTTCGGTCACGAGTTCGTAGTCGCCATTCGTAGTGGAAAACGTGAGATCGGCCGCATAACCCGGCTGGCGATAGCGAATGGATGCGGAAGTGCCTGTGGAGTCAAACCCCTCGACCTGTCCACTCACACCAAGTTCATTGCGGGCAAATTCCGACACTGAGAGGTAATCGATAGCCCCATCGGCGGCAGTTGGCGCCATTGGAAGAACGCCGGTCTCCGTCGTTGAAGTCGAGGAGTCACCGATCGACCACGTTGGATGATTCAGCGTGATTCCCGTGATGCCGAAGAACAGCACCAACAAGAGTGCCGCCATCGACGTGTAGACGTGAATTACACGCGACCACTTGTTGGTTGCACGTTTAACTTGCGCAATATCCGCCATGATCAGGGCGTGTAGGCCATCGAGACCTTGGCGATTTCTCCCTTATCGGCGGGAGTCGCAGTTGTAGGAGCCGATGCAATTGTCATTGGTTGACTAATGACCTCGTAAGGCCCACGTTCACGCGCGCACTCGATGAAGAAGATGTACTCACCTTGTGGCGCCTTCTGGCCAGAGGAATCGTTTCCGTCCCAGACCACCGAATAGGCACCTGGGGTTCGAGTTGCGCTCGACATTGATCGATCGGTGTCACCACTCGCAGAGATCCACGCGCGCATGTCGCGCAAGTAACGATCGTTCTTGCCCGATTCGTACCAAAGCGAAATGGTGTCGACGAACGTGCCGTCGGCCGTTTCTACCCACACAGCGATGTAGGGGTTTTTTACCGCGCCTGCACCAGTTGGCACGAAGCTGAAGTCAATCGCCACCTGACCATTCGCGGGAATTGGGGTCCCACCCGCCAAAGACTTTTTTGTGGTCGAACTGCCACCAGCTGCAGTTGTTCCTGGCGCCTGTGTCGTGCTGCTGAATGTTGCCTTGTCGTTCTTGCCGCCACATGCGAGGGCCGGAACGGCAAGCACTGCTCCAAACGCTGCTGCTCCGGCAAGCAGCGATCGACGGGAAATCGCCCTCTGGTAGAGCGATTCTTGTGGCTCCTCCGCCGGAGCTTGCTCGTTATTCATGGATGAAAGTGTAGGAGAGCGTTTGTAAGAGAATTGTCCGCTCAAGGTAAGAGTTTCATGACGATCTCAGCGCAGGAATTTCCGCACGAATTTCCAATAACCCGCAGCTGCGGCATCAAGGAACGAAAGTGACTCAGGAATCGGGAAATTCTTAGCGTCGAGGCGATCGGACATGAGATGAGCCAAGGCTTTGTCGCCCACTGTCCGCTCTGACTGCACCGCACGACGCCGTTCTCGCAACCACTTGCGGTGGCGAAACAACCAGCCCCATCCGTGCACCTTTTCGCCCAACCATCCGCTTCGCCAACCAATGAGCATCATCGCCAGTTCGGTAGCGACGATGACTGGCGAAAGGAGAGCAAGCGTGCGTGAATCCCAACATGTGAGCATGAAGATCAGTCGATTACGTTCGACGAGGTACATCTTGTTTCCAACGCGACCGAATTCGTACCGATGACGTCCAATCGCGTCGGGAACATAATGAACCCGCAGTCCACGCTGCCAACAGCGCCAGCTCATGTCCGCGTCTTCATGAAACGCGAAGTAATGAGGTTCATATCCGTTGAGTAATTCCCACACTTCGCGACGCAACATCACCAGCGCAGCCATGGCCCCGGCTACGTCGCAGTCGATCGCGTGGGTTGCTGCTGGTTCGCCGAATCCCCCAACCCAGCTGAATCCGAGAAAGTGGATGTCGTTACCCGCAGAGTTCAACGTGGAGAGGTCATCGTTCAACCGGATGCTTCCACCTGCGATTCCGACAGTTGGATCATCAGCAACTTCAACCAGTCGAGCAAGCGCATCGGGCTCAACTACGAGGTCGCCGTTCGCCATTACGAGATAGTCACCGGTTGTGAAGGTGGCTCCGAAATTGCATCCGGGCGAAAAACCAAGATTCGTGCCGTCGCCAACCACTGTCAGACCAGGCGTTCCTCGCAGGCGCTCGACAGCTCCATCGGTGCATCCATTATCGACAAGGACGACATCGATCTCGACGCCTTCAGACGTAAGGAGAGCGTGAATGCACCGCTCAAGCCACGGTTCGTCTTGATAGGAAAGGACGACTGCACTGACTCGCGGCGTCATCGACGCGACAACCCGAGAACGCTCAGGAAGAAACTACCCATAATCGTTTCGACGCCGAGCACCGAAAGCGTTGCTGCTGGCACCGCAAGACGGATTGCATCACGAGCATCGAGCGCACCGAAGTCCGATGAGCCCCAATGAATGAATCCGTAGATCGCGAGTGCGATACCAACAACAAGGAGCAGGAGCCCGATGATGAGGCCGCGTTCAAGGTTCAGAACTTTGAATGCTTTTTGCATGCGAGGAGAAGGCGGCATCAGGCCTTCATTGGCAACGAATGCTCTAGAGAACGCCGCGAACAAAATTGCTTGAAAGCCGATGAGCACTGCCGCCATCGAATAAACGAGCGCAGAAACGTCAAGCGCATGTTCACCGATTTGAATCGGGCCAGTGAGAAGCACACCGCCCATGACGAGCCCGACAAGGAAGATGAAGATTCCTGGATACAGGAACAGCCACCGGGGGCTATAGAGCAATAAGAACCGGAGATGACGCCATCCGTCACGCCACGTACGCAGGTGAGGGGCCCGACTGCGACCATCGGGCGAAAGAGTTGTCGGCACTTCAACAATATTCAGATTGTTCAGTGTGGCCTTCACGACCATTTCGCTTGCGAATTCCATTCCAGTGGTGCGCAGGTCAAGACCGAGGATCGCGTCACGACGAAATCCGCGCATACCGCAATGGAAGTCTTTGACGGGACTGCGAAAGAGCACTCGGCCTACGGCGGTAAGGACCGGGTTTCCGAGGTATCGGTGCAGAGGCGGCATTGCACCAGGCTCGATACCACCGGCGAATCGGTTGCCCATGACAAGGTCGGCTCCGGCACGAAGCGCTTCAACAAACGGGCCAAGATCGGAGAGGTTGTAGCTGTCATCGGCGTCGCCCATGATGACGAACTCACCCTTGGCATCGGCGATACCGGCGGTAAGCGCAGCGCCGTAGCCCCGAATCGGGACATCGACGACTCGAGCACCTTCGGCCCGAGCGATGTCCTGCGAACCGTCGGTGCTTCCGTTGTCGGCAATGACGACCTCGCCATCGATTCCCAGCTCGGTGATCGATGCCCTGGCTTTACGGATACACACCGCAAGTGTTTCGGCCTCATTGAGGCACGGGAGCACGACGGTGAGTTCCATGAGTCCGATACTACGCGAGCAGTACCTTTAATCGACGAGACCAAGTTGCTGGCGGATCGAATGATGGTCGAGATAGTCCGTGCACCGTCGAATTCGATGGCTCGCGTCCAATTCCCCGATCATCGCCCCGTCAATCGTGATTGTCTTGCCGGTGCCAGCACGTTCGCCGATTGCCTCGAGCTGGGTCCCCGCCATTGTGTACTCGATAACAAAACGTTCCGGCAGATTGTCCGAGCCGCCCACAATCTGGTGGTCTCGGATCGCAAAGCGAATGTCCGGGTAACCCCGCAACGATCGATCAACCATTTCGCGCAAACTTGCTGCCCCCACATAGGTCGCTCCAGCCGCCATGCGATGAACGCCGTCATCGGCATACAGCCTCACGATCGCATCAGGATCATGCGAATTCCACGTGTCGGACCACGTCTGTGCGAACGCTGGGTTCATCGCAGGCCCTCCGAACAGCGTCACACTTGGGAAACAGATGGTGGGGCGGGTGGGGATCGAACCCACGACCAAGGGATTATGAGTCCCGCGCTCTGACCACTGAGCTACCGCCCCGCTGGCCAATTTTGCTCCGGGGGTGGGGCTCGAACCCACGACCCTCTGATTAACAGTCAGATGCTCTGCCAGCTGAGCTACCCCGGAAAGGAAAGGTGAGGATAGCAGCGGCCCCGATACCCCTCGTCCAGAGGGCGGTCAGCATCTCGCCAAAGCGACCATTGCCCCGGTTAGGCCGTGGGCGAGTCTCCTCTGATGTCAGCCAGAATTTCCTCGGGAGTGAGATCGAAATCAGGGTTGAACTCCAGCCCCGGCTCCCAGGAAGGCTCCGGCTGCCGGCGGCGTGCCGCAACGATCAGCGCGAACGCTGAGGACACAGAAGCGACAAGAGCGATCACCAGAAGCCGCTTCATCAGTCGACTTCGAAATAGTCACGCAACCGCTGACTGTATTGAGGATTGCGGAGCTTGGCCAAGGTCTTCGTCTCGATCTGACGGATGCGCTCGCGGGTGACACCGAATTCGCGGCCCACTTCTTCAAGCGTGCGGGGCTGGCCATCGTCAAGGCCGAATCGCATTCGCAGAAGTTCACGTTCGCGGTCGTTCAGTTCGTCGAGAGCTTCTTCAATCGCTTCATTCAACATATGACGAGTTGCAGCATCGGCAGGAGTCTCTAGCCGATGATCTTCAATGATGTCCGAGAGGCTGGAATCTTCGCCTTCCCGCAAAGGCGAATCAAGCGACAGCGGATCAATTGCGATTCTCTTCAGCTCACGAACCTTTTCCACTGAATACTCAAGACGAGCCGCGAGTTCCTCATCAGTTGGTTCTCGTTCGAGTTGCTGAGTCATCTCTCGAGAGACACGAAGCTGCTTGTTAATCGCTTCCATCATGTGAACAGGGATACGAATTGTTCTGGCTTGATCGGCAATCGCCCGCGTGATCGCTTGACGAATCCACCAGGTTGCATACGTCGAGAACTTGAACCCTTTCGTCCAGTCGAATTTCTCGACCGCGCGCATGAGCCCGAGGTTTCCCTCTTGGATCAGATCGAGCAGCTGCATTGCCCCACCACCTGCGTAGCGCTTGGCGATCGAGACAACGAGTCGAAGGTTGGCCTGTGTGAGTTCCGTTTTGGCATCCTCACCTTTGCGAGCGAGACGCTTGAGTTGTGTGCGTTCTGCCGGCTCGAGCGCATCGATCAAACCTTCGGCCGAAAGATCGGCAAGACGTTCAGATGCCGCTGTCCCCCGTTCGATCTGCTTTGCTAGGACAACTTCTTCCGGACCAGTAAGCAATGGAACGCGACCGATCTCGCGCATGTACATACGAACTGGATCAGAGGTTCCGCCGGTTTGCGAATTCAAACGCATCGTGGCCTTGGTCGATGGTCTGAATCGGGCGCGATGGCGACGCTCGACGAGATCTTCGTCTTCGAGATCTTCGAGCAAAGGATCGTGAGCGATGATGACGATTTCTTCGACATCGCCAGAACCGTCGACGTGATTGAGTGCATCGATTTCGTCAGCGACGGGAACCGCGTCGTCAAGAATCACACCGTGTTCGGCAAGTCGAGCGCGAAGTTGCTCAATTACTTCCGGTGTTGGGTCGACTGCAATGAGTACTTCGACTGCTTCATCGCCGGTAACGACGTGGTCCGGCCTCGACTGACCCTTGGAGATGAGACGTTTGAAGGCGGCTTCATCGGCTGCACCAAGTTCTGATGATTGGTCTGTCGCTTCAGACATGTCGGACCTCGTCGTGATTCACAGAGTCTCCGTCAGACTCAGTGAGCCACGACAGCAAGTCATACATCGCTTCCATATCTTCGTTCAGGGAGCCCTCTTGTTCACGAAGATCCATGATCCGGAGATTGAGCCAGCGGATTGCCTCACCAACCGCAAATGGGTCGGCAGCGACTCGGGCTTCGGCCTGCAGCGCTGCCATCGAGGCGTTCGCAGCATCGTCGACGAGTCGAACCATCACGCTCTGCACTGTTGATTCGGGTTCTTCAACCGCCAGACGCTGTAAGAGATCGCCGGCAACGGGATCATCGGCCGCAGCCATGGCGATCGCATCAGACACCGAAGCGGTAGCCATCAGCGAGCGATAAGACATTGCTGCGATGGGATCAGGGAAGAGAACTTCGTCGAGAAGCGGACTGATGGATTCGGGATCCCAGATCAGATGACGGAGCGCTTCGGTTGCCGCAGTATCGCGGTGCACCAGCGGACGCTCTTGGCGCTGGGGTCGTATTGCAGTGGTGTTCTCTCGTGAGCCCGGCCCAAACCCGCCGCCCCTTTGCCCTCCACCTGTGGGTGCTGGACGTCGGTTTCGGAGCTGTTCGGGATCAAGTCGCAAACGCGCGGCGACCTCGAGCAGGTACTGATCTCGAACGATGTCGCTGGGATGTTCAAGCACGACTGCCATCGCTGCATCGGCCGCACGAGCGCGATGTTCAGGAGTGTCGAGCGGCGAGGAGTCGAGAACTCGGTCGAGCCGGAACTTCAGGAACGGCTTTGCATCTGCGATTGCTGCAGCGAGAGCTTCGGGGTCGGATTGGGCGAGATCTGCCGGATCGGCACCACCAGGGAAGACCGCAACAGCGACGTCGAGGTCGTACTGCTTCTCCCACGTATAGACACGCGCTGCCGCATTCTGGCCTGCAGCGTCAGCATCGAATGCAAGTACGACACGCTGAGCAAAACTACGCAGCAACTTCACGTGATCTTCGGTGAGCGCTGTTCCGCAAGTAGCTACCGCACGTGGCATACCGGCTTTAAAGAATCCGATGACGTCGGTATAGCCCTCGCAAATGATCGCTTCATCGGCTTTCACAATGTCGGCTTTCGCCATATGAAGGCCGTAGAGCAACTTCGACTTGCTGTAAATCGCGCTATCGACGGAGTTCTTGTATTTGGCACCGTCAACGCCAGGCATAATGCGGCCGCCGAAACCCACGTTTGCGCCGGCAACGTCGTGAATCGGAAACATAATGCGGCCGCGGAACGCGTCGGTGGGACGATTCCGGCTGTTAATGAAGCCCAGTCCTGCTTCAACAAAGACGTCGTCGGGAACTCTGATCGCACGAGCGAGTTCGTCCCAGCCTTCTGGTGCCCATCCGATACCGAAGGTTCGAACGTCATCGCCATCAAGACCGCGTGAACGCAGGTACCCGCGCGCAGCGGCGGCGTCGGGTGATGACAACAAACGGTCGTGATACCAGTCGCTGGCTTTGGAGACTGCGTCGAGCAGTTTTGTGCGTCGTTTGCGGCCCTCGTTCTGACCTTCATCGGTGTACCGAAGCGTGACGCCAGATTTCACCGCCAACTTTTCGACTGCTCCGACGAAGTCGAGATGCTCGACTTCGCGAACAAAGGTGATGACATCACCTTTGGCGCCGCAACCGAAGCAGTAATAAAGCTTCTCCTCGGCATTGACTGAGAAGGAACCTGACTTCTCTTGATGGAACGGGCACAAGCCCTGCCAGCGTCGACCAACTCGTTTCAGCTGAACATGCTCGGAGATGACCGCGACAATGTCAGTGGCGTTCCGTACCGCTGCGATGTCATCGTCCTGAATGCCCACGTATGCCTCCGGGCCGGACGGTAGCAGCGAGAACGGTCAGACCAACCGGGGCAAGAGATACCCGGGAAGATCAGCGATGGCGATGCGCTCTTGCTCCATGGAATCTCGTTCACGCACGGTGACCGCTTGGTCCTCGAGGGTGTCGAAATCCACGGTGACGCAGAAGGGGGTACCAAGTTCGTCCTGACGACGGTAACGACGACCAATGGCCTGCGTTTCGTCGTAATCGCACATCATGAGCGGTTGGAGCATGCCTAGAACCTCACGAGCGACTGGCGTCAGATCGTCCTTCTTCGAAAGCGGAAGCACAGCAACCTTGTACGGGGCCAGTCGGGGGTGGAGACGAAGGACCGTCCGGGTTTCACCGCGCACTTCTTCTTCGTCATAGGACGCAAGCAGGAACGCCATCATCGTTCGGGTCGCGCCCGCCGCCGGCTCAATGACATGGGGCCGATAGCGAATGTTCGCGCCTTGATCGAAGTACTCAAGTTTTTCGCCCGAATGAGTGGAGTGCTGCGTGAGATCGTAATCGCCGCGATTGGCGACACCTTCAAGTTCGCCCCAACCCCAAGGAAAGAGAAACTCAACATCAGAAGTTCCCGACGAATAGTGACTGAGTTCGTCGTCATCGTGCGGACGCATACGAAGTCGGCTTTCCGGGATACCGAGGTCGATGTACCAGCGATAACGCTCGGCGCACCAGTACTCGTACCACTTCTGCGAATCTTCGGGCGGCACAAAGAACTCGAGTTCCATCTGTTCGAATTCGCGTGTGCGAAAGACAAAGTTGCCCGGAGTGATCTCATTACGGAACGACTTTCCGATCTGAGCAATTCCGAACGGAGGCTTCTTGCGACTCGTCTGAAGAACATTCGAGAAGTTGATGAACATGCCCTGCGCAGTTTCTGGTCGCAGGTACGCAACGGCAGCATCGGATTCGACGGGGCCGGCATGCGTCTTGAACATCAGGTTGAAGTTTCGGGCCTCGGTAAACGAGTCCTTCTCTCCACACGACGGACAGGTCGTCGGATCTTCAAGTTGGTCTTCGCGAAAACGCTCATGGCATTTACGGCAGTCGACAAGCGGATCAGTGAAGTTCTTGAGATGACCAGATGCCTCCCAGACTGCGGGTGGCGAGAGAATCGACGCGTCGAGACCGACAACGTCGTCACGCATCTGCACCATAGAACGCCACCATGCGTCCTTCACGTTTCGAAGCAGTTGCACCCCGATGGGACCGTAGTCATAGGTGGAACGAAACCCGCCGTAGATCTCGGCTGACGGAAACACAAAGCCGCGACGCTTGGACAGATTGACGACCTTCTCCATCAAGGAGACGTCATTGGGTACCGATGACTCAACTGGCATAGGCGCTGAGGTTACTTGCCAGCAGGCGGTGTCACTTCCACGATGCCGCGTTCGATGAGGTCGGTGATGGTCGCTTCGTCACGACCAAGCAGATCGCGACAGATTTCGACGCTGTGCTCACCGAGCCATGGAGCGGGCGTTTCCACCGGTTCGGTCATTCCGCTGGCAAGGAATCCTTTGCCTTCAAACGTGAACAGACCGACACCGGGCTGATCGATTTCGACAAGGAATCCACGCTCTTTGAAATGATCGTTCACGAGCAAATCAGGCGATGTGAGCATTGGCCCCGCAGGTACGCCTGCTGCCTGACATGCATCGGTGATGTCGTAACGATTCCGAGAAATCGTCCACTCGCCGATAATCGCATCGAGTTCACCCGCAGCTGCCGCACGATCGGCGAACGTGGCGTAGCGAGAATCGGTCGCCAAATCGGGTCGATCCATGACTCCACACAGTGCAACCCAGTCAGCATCGTCACGACAATTGATCGCGACCCACATCTCGCCGTTCTCGCCGCCAGTCGCGTCGATTTCGGGAGCGCAGCGATACATCGAACCTGGCGCTGCCTGTTCGGTATGACTGCCCATTGGTCGAACTGATCCCGGCTCAACCGACTCGGCTGCCAACAAGTCAGCAATCGAACCGACGACTGCTTCACACTGCGCGATTTCAACCAAGCCGCCAGCGACAGTGCCCCGTGAGCGGCCAATGAGCGTGGCAAGTGCGCCGCATGCAGAGAGTCGACCCACGAAGTGGTCGGGGAAAATTGATGCGGTGCCAGCGGGCTCGTCTTCGTTCTCGTACGACCACAGGAACGAAAGACCCCCAGGTGCTTGCGTGCTGGGGCCATAGCCACGCCAGTGCGCCCACACACCACGAGAACCCATGAGCTGACTTGCAACCATCGCAACACCAGGGTTTGCAGCCGAAAGATCGGAGTATCCAATACCGAGCGCATCCATCGCGCCCGTGGTGACATTTTCAATAACGACGTCGGATTCCTTCACGAGGTCAAGAAGGAGTTGTCGACCCTCAGGAAACTTTGCGTTCACCCCGAGAGCGCGCTTTGAACGACTCGAAGATGCGAATGACGGACCCATTTCGGTTCCGGTCACGACACGAATGAAGTCGTAATGAGAACGGGTTTCGATCTTGATGACATCGGCACCGTATTCACCAAACAAACGACCGGCTTCAACGCCGACAGCGCCCTGGCCAAAGTCCATGACGCGAAGTCCTGTAAGGGGAAGTGACGGCGACGGAGCCGCTTTGGCAGTTCGCTTCTCTCCGAGCGATGCGAAGACCTGTGCGTTGTGTTCACCAATTGCAGGTGGAGGCGTGGTCGGACCAACGCGGTTTCCGTTGAATTCGAAATACCCCGACGGCAGTTTCGCGGAGACACCCGGCGCAACTTCCATCGTCTGGAACGTTCCGCGAGAATCGAAATGCTCGTTGGAAAGTGCACGGGGCGCGTCGTAGACCGGTGTGCAGACGATGCCGCGCTCTTGCGCTTTGGCCGAGACTTCCTCAACCGACAGATCGGCAAAGAGTTCTTCATAAAGCGGATTGAGAATTGCTTCAGCAATCGCAAAACGACCCGGGAACGTGTCGTACTCCTCGTCCTGCAAGTACTCCGGCTCTCCCAACCATGCACGCATCTCACGCCACTGCGGCGGACTCAGAACGATGAGTCGGACATAACCATCGCGGCACTTGAAGATCGGATACACCGGGCCGGAACCATTTCGGACCTCGGGGAAGTTACTCCCGGCCAGAACGCGCGCGGTGTAGTTCGGCAACGACCAGTCGGCGCACTGTGAAAGAGATTCATTGATCGAGACATCGAGCAACTGGCCGGCGCCGGTCTGCTCCCGCTGCCACAACGCACACAGCACGGCCCACGTTGCAACGGATGCCGCAACGTCATTGCTGAACTGGCTCGGCGCAGGAAGCGGTTCGCGATCAAGCGTGCCGGCCTTGAAGGTCATACCGCCGGTTGCCGACAAGACCTCGTCGGTCACAACCCGGCCAGACCATGGTCCAGTTAGTCCGTAGGGGGTGAGTGCAGCAACGACGAGGTGCGGATGGTTGTTGGCCACCATTTGCACTGAAACGCCAGGGGCGACCTCCGGACCAGACGTCACGACGACATCGGAGTGGTCGAGCAATTCCTGGAGTTTGGCGAAATCGGCCGGATCGGTGAGATCAAGTGAGACGCCGAGTTTGCCGGCGTTGTTCACCGCGAACGACAGCGAGACGCCCTTACGCACTGGCGCCCAGGAGCGGGCCGGCGAACCCTCGGGTGGTTCCACTTTGATGACCTCCGCACCAAGGTCGCCAAGCAACCTCGGGCACAACTCGCCGTTAATCACGGTGAGATCGACAACGCGGAGCCCTTCAAGCGGTCGTCGGATTGTTCCGTTTTGTGCGGTGGTCGTGCTGGTCATGTCGTCCCCCGGAGTAAGCGAACTTCGAAGGGGCGAAGGTATCAGGGGCAGGCGGGCGTATGCGCCTCACCGCAGAGGAATCCCGGTCAGTGATCAAGCACGTTTACGGATCGGAGACGGCGTTCGAGATGATGTTCGACGGCGCGGGTCGCCAACTGATCAACCTCGTGGACAACTCCGGCAGCCTCGGGTTCTTCACCAGAGGCCAAAGCATCGTTGAGTCCCCCGCCAAGGATCTGGCGCATCATCACGACAGCGTCGGCCGATACGGGAGTCCCCCGCCGGCACGTCCGACAGAGCAATCCCCCGCTTTCGACATCGAATGCCACGAGCGGTGTGTCATCAGCACCGCACTGAACGCAGACCTCAACCTCTGGGCGATATCCCTCGAGTGCGAGCACCTTCCAATAGAACGCCGGTGTCACTAGTGGCGAGGTTGAAGTTTCGAGAGTGCGCAGTGCCCCAAGCAACATCCGATACAGCTGAGGGTTCACCTCACCTTCCTGCGCTAACTGATCGGCGACTTCAAGCATGGACACGCCACGACCGATGCGATCGAGGTCTTCACGTACGGCACGGAAGTTATCGATGCTTTCTGCCTGCGTGACGATGTCAAGCTCGCGACCTTCATAGAACTGCAGCGTGCAATGGCTCATTGGTTCGAGCCGCGACCCAAACTTGGACTTCGTCTTGCGAACACCTTTTGCGACTGCTCGAACTTTGCCGCGGGCTTTCGTAAGGAAGACCACAATGCGGTCGGCTTCACCAAGTTTGTAGGTGCGCAGCACGATCCCTTCATCGCGATGGATCGTGCCCTTCCCCATGCGGCAGACCGATCAGGCTTCGGGGCTCAGGCCACCGAATCGACGGTCGCGCGCCTGGTATTCGCGCACAGCGTCGAAAAGATTCTCGCGACGGAAGTCGGGCCACAGCGTTTCGGTGAAGACCAATTCGCTATAGGCCGCTTCCCACATAAGGAAATTTGAGGTGCGGTACTCGCCAGAGGTTCGAACGACGAGATCAGGATCTGGCATTTGGGGATCGTATAAACGCTTGGCGATCGCCTTCTCGTCAATCTTTTCGGCAGGCACACCTTCCGCCACAAGTTGCTTGACGGCATCGACGATTTCTGCCCGGCCGCCGTAGTTGAACGCAATGGTGAACGTCAGGGTGCGGTTGTTCTTGGTGAGTTCGACCGATTCGTCCATGCGACGAAGCAAACGCTTCGGAACTCGCCAATCGCGGCGACCAATGAAGCGCATGCGCACGTCACGATCGTTCAGCTCATCGCGGCGCCGAACGAGGAGAGATTCGTTGAAGCCCATAAGGAAACGAACCTCGTCGGCCGGCCGACGCCAATTCTCGGTAGAGAAGGCATAGACCGTGAGCCATTTCACGCCGAGTTCGAGTGCTCCTTCAACCGTGTCGAAGAGAGCTTCCTCTCCCGCAGAGTGACCATCGGTGCGCTTGAGACCCCGACTTGTTGCCCAACGACCATTGCCATCCATCACTGCAGCGATGTGCACGGGGATGCGCGATGGGTCGATACCGGGGATGTCCACGGATGCGACGTTACCGCCGACCTGCGGCGACGCCGGTACCATCGTCGTCTCATGGGTGCCGCCGACCGACTTGTCGCTAACACCCGCGAGGCCCTCGAGCAGATCACCGCCCAATTGCCAGCGGGCGAACAACGTGCCGGGCAGATCGAAATGGCCGAGGCCGTCGCCCGTTCCATCGTCGAAGGCGATCATCTCGTTGTTGAAGCCGGAACCGGCACGGGAAAAACCTTCGCCTACCTCGTTCCCTGCATCATCTCGGGCCGTCGAGTCGTTGTCGCCACCGCAACCAAGACGCTGCAGGACCAGCTCGCGACAAAGGATCTCCCGTTCCTTTCAGAGCATCTTGATCACTCGTTCACCTTTGCGGTTCTCAAAGGTCGATCCAACTACATCTGTTTGCAACGAGTGCGAGAACTTGAAGCTGACGGCACAGAACAACTCGCGCTTGAGATCGGTGGGCCAAAACCGCCGTCGGAAGAAATAGCAGCGCTCGCTCGGTGGTCAACGATCTCGCTCACTGGAGACCGATCCGAACTGAGTAGTGAGCCCTCACCGCGAGCGTGGGCTGCGGTCAGTGTCGGGCCACGCGAATGCCCCGGCGCTTCAAAGTGTCCAAAGGGCGACGACTGCTTCACTGAGCGCGCCCGTCGCGCAGCGTCAGATGCTGACGTCGTAGTCGTGAATCTTCATCTCTATGGACTGCACCTCGCGACTCACGGTGCTGTGCTTCCCGAACACGAAGTCGTCATCATTGATGAAGCTCACCAGTTAGAAGACATTGTCGCGGCAACGTCTGGTGTCGAAATCACTGCTGGTCGTTTCACTACCCTTGCACGCAACATTGCGGCAATCATCGCCGATCCAGACATTGTGCGCGATGTGGATGAAATCGGATCAATGTGGCGTGATTCGCTCACTGAAGAACGGGGCCGACGCATTCGCGGGCAGCTCGATGGCGAACCGGCGCGGATTCTGACACTTGCCCGAGCCCGCATCGACAAAGCGATGACCGCGCTTCGTGCTATCCCCGATGAAAGTAAAGGCGATGTCACCGCTCGCAAACAGCGAGCGATGCAGGCCGCAACCTCGTTAATTGACGACATCAACTCGTGTCAGGAGATTCGAGCGAGTGAAGTTGCGTGGATTGAAGGAAGCGAGGAGTTTCCTGTGCTCCGTATCGCTCCCATCGATGTTGGTGAACTGCTCGATGAAACATTGTGGACTCAAACAACTGCAGTGCTCACGAGCGCAACGCTGCCTGTTGCCATTCCCCTTCAACTCGGTATTCCCGACACACGCTTCGAACGTGTTGATGTTGAAAGTCCGTTCGACTACCCCGAACAGGCGCTTCTCTATTGCGCTGCCCATATGCCTGATCCACGCAGTGCCACCTTCGATGACGCAATGCACGATGAACTTGAAGCGCTCATCACCGCAGCGGGTGGACGAACAATGGCGCTATTCACTAGTTACCGGGCTCTCAACCTCGCAGTTGAAGCGCTACGTGAACGCGTTGATGTTCCTATCCTGGGCCAGGACGATTATCCAAAGCCTGCGCTCATCGAACGATTCACTGATGATCCCGCATCCTGCCTGTTCGCGACCATGGGCTTTTGGCAAGGCGTCGACGTTCCGGGCGCAACCCTCAGCCTCGTCACTATTGACCGGCTTCCGTTTCCCCGCCCCGATGATCCGCTTTTGCAGGCTCGTCGCGAACGCGCACGGGCCGATGCATTCAAAGTTGTCGACATTCCGCGAGCCACAACACTTCTGGCTCAAGGCGCAGGGCGATTAATTCGCAGCACGAGCGATAAAGGCGTCGTTGCGGTCTTTGATCCCCGCATGGCAAAGGCGAGTTACCGATGGGATTTCGTGAACTCGCTTCCGCCGATGAAGCGAACCAAGGACCGAGCCGAGGTTGAAGCCTTCCTTGCGGGCCTCAACGAGAACGACTGATTCAGACGTTCAGAAGCCCAAACGGTCGAGTGCTCCAGCTTTGCGCTGCCAGTCCTTGTCGACCTTCACAAAGAGTTCGAGATAGGCCCCTTCAGGCAATTGCTCGCGAACGGCGATACCGACCTTCTTGAGCACCGAACCCTTGTGCCCGATCACGATGCCCTTTTGTGATTCGCGCTCAACGAGAATCTCGCACCGAATACGCGGCCATTCCCATTCCACGACTCGCGTTGCAATTGAATGCGGAAGTTCATCGTTTGTGACCGCCAGAAGTTGCTCACGTACTAACTCGGCAACCCAGAATGCTTCGGGAACATCAGTGACCATGTCGTCGGGATACCAAAGCGGCCCTTCAGGGAGGCGCGAAACGATCTCGGCCACCAACTTGTCAACACCCTTGCCGGTAACAGCCGAAACCGGGAAGTACGCAGACACATCAATCTGCTCCGCCGCGCGAGCCAATTGAGCGAGCACGTCGTCCGGCGATGCAAGGTCGGTCTTGTTCACGACGACGATGGCGTTCGACGGAACCTTCTCCGCAACAAAACGATCGCCAGGTCCAATCGGCGCGGTGGCATCGACGACAAGACACACAACATCGACACCACTGGTCATTTCTGATGCCGACTTGTTCAGACGTTCGCCCAACAACGTTCGCGGTCGATGAATGCCCGGGGTATCAACGAACACAATTTGGGTGTCGGGGCGGTTCAAGACGCCACGAATCTGCGTGCGAGTAGTTTGCGGTTTGTCAGAAGTGATTGCGACCTTCTGGCCCAGAATGGCGTTGAGGAGTGTCGACTTGCCCACATTGGGCCGGCCGACGATGGAGACGAAACCGGACTTCACTGGGACAACCGCTCGATCCTCACCATGCCGATTCGACGACCCTTCACCTGTTCTGCGCGAAGACGGAACTCGCCTTCGGTTGCACTTTCACCTTCGAACGGTACGTGACCGAGGAGGTGAAACATAAGACCACCAATTGTGTCCCAGTCCCCTTCCGGGAACTCTGCACCCACAAGCGAACTCACTTCATCGATGGACATTCGAGCTTGCACTCGCAGCGCTCCACCAGGAAGTCGCTCCACCATCGCATCTTCGTAATCGAATTCGTCAACGATTTCGCCAACGAGTTCCTCAATGAGATCCTCGAGTGTCACCAAACCGGCAGTGCCGCCATATTCATCAATAACAATTGCCATATGCGCTTTGCGGACTTTCATTTCCGAAAGCAGTTCAGAAATGCGCTTCGTCTCAGGAACGAAATACGCGCGCCGGGCGAATCGGAAGACTCCGACATCATCACGTCCTGCTCGAGAAGCGCGCACAAGGTCCTTCACGTAGGCGATTCCAGTGACATCGTCGATTCCTTCACCAAAAACGGGGACTCGACTGCGACCAGCAGCAAGTGCAGCCTCAAGAACTTCGGCGACCGTGAGCGAATTCGACAGCGCCAACATGTCAGGACGAGGAACCATCACTTCGCGACAAATCGTGTCGCCGAACTCGATGACCTGTTCGATGAGTTCACGTTCTTCTTCTTCAAGGATGTCGGCTGAAACGGCCTGATCGGCCAAGGCCAAAATCTCTTCTTCAGAGACGAACGGACCTTGTTTCAGCCCTTTACCCGGGATGATCACATTCGTGAGACCGATAAGAGCTTGCGCAATGAGGCGGAATGGCCAGAACCGAGTCATCCACCAAACAACGGGAGCAGCAATGCGTGAGGCTCGTTCAGTGTTTTGCACTGCCCATGTTTTTGGAATCGCTTCCGCAACCACGAAGACAACGACAACGTTGATGAATGTCGCGAGTACGAGGCCCCACGGACCAAACAGGCTGTCGGCAACCAAACCAACGAGAGTTGCTTGAACGAGTTGACAGACAAGCACAACCAAGAGCACGACATTGAGGAACTCTTCAGGATGAGCCACAAGTCGCAAAATCCGCTTCGATCCGAACCCGCCTCGTTCGCTAAGCGCCTGGGCCTTTGACACGGTCATACGAGTCAATGCGGTTTCGGCCAACGATAGAAAGATCGAAATAACCAAGAGGACGACGATTGCGAAAAGCATCCATCCGTCAGCAGAAGAGAACGTTGCCGCCAACACGGTCAGATGCCCGACCATGGATCAGCGGCAAGCGGGCCGTAGTGGGCCGCCAAAAGCTCTCGTTCACGAGCTTGCATCGCAGTTCGCTCCGCTTCTTCTGCGTGATCCATGCCAAGTAGATGCAAGATGCCATGCACAACAAGGAGCGCTATTTCGTCATCGAAAGAACCCGCGTGCGTGGGCGCGTTTCGCTCGGCGACCAACGGGCAGATGACGACATCTCCGAGCAAGAGTGGAAGATCCTCGGGATCGTTTTCGATGCGATCAGGGCCCGGGCCACCTGCATCGGGCCATCGTCCCGGCTCATTGGGATCGCCATCGATTGGGAACGACAGCACATCGGTTGGGCCGTCAGTTTCCATGAACCGTTTGTTGAGATCGCCGATTGTTTCCTCATCGACGAACATCACCGAAAGTTCGGCTTCGCCCTCAACGCCTTCATCGGCAAGCACAGAGAGAGCGAGTTGTTGCCACTTCTCAATAACAATCGGCAATGCATTTTGTTCGTCTGAGACGAACACAGTGACAACGCCATCGGCGGGACCGCGTCGCTTCAATCGGCGTCGACGAGGAGGTTCGTTCACGACTTGGGCGCGTTTTCGTACGCACTCACGATGTCCTGAACAATGCGGTGCCGCACAACATCCCCCGCCGAAAGCTTTACCCACTCAAGGCCTTCGATTCCCGAAAGCACCGGTTCAAGATCAAGAAGACCGCTACGACCACCTTGCACATCGATCTGCGTAGTGTCGCCCGTAATCACAACCTTCGAACCGAAACCGATGCGAGTGAGGAACATTTTCATTTGTTCCGGCGTCGTGTTTTGGGCTTCATCAAGAATGATGAATGAGCCGTTCAGCGTTCGACCGCGCATAAAGGCAAGCGGTGCGACTTCGACAGTTCCGCGCTCCAACATGCGCTGCGCGCCTTCGGCATCAAGCATGTCGTAGAGAGCGTCATAAAGCGGACGAAGGTACGGGTCGACCTTGGCCATGAGATCGCCAGGCAGAAAGCCGAGTCGCTCGCCGGCTTCAACCGCGGGACGAGTGAGGATGATGCGGTCAACCTCTTTGGCCTGCAGTGCTTGCACGGCCATGGCAACGGCGAGCCAACTCTTGCCGGTACCGGCAGGACCAACACCGAAGGTGACGATGTTCTTGCGGATGGCATCGATATAGCGCTTCTGTCCGCTCGTCTTCGGTCGAACCATACGACCGCGAGCACTTCGCAACACATCGGTCGTCAGAACCTCGCTCGGACGTTCGTCGGCTTTCACCATTTCAATGCTGCGGCGAACCGAGACAGGCTCGAGCACCTGCCCTTGCTGAAGAAGAACCACAAGTTCCTCAAACAACTTGCCAACAGTGCCGGCCTGATCTCCCGAGACTGTGATCTCGTTGCCGCGCACATGAACGTCGGCTTCGGGAAAGGCGTCTTCGATGAGCAAAAGCAACTCATCACGCTGGCCAAGAAGGCCGGTCATGAGGTGGTTGCCGGGGACATGGACGTTCACTGTTGTGCTGGGCATCTGGCTCGTAATCCTAGAAGGGCCAGAGGGCTCATCCCCCACGGAGGCTGAAGCCCGATGATCTGATGATGGACGCCATCTCCGATCCCGCCCTCCATCAACTCTTGCACTCGGCTCGAAGCGCCGATTCCGCCAGATCCCGAGCAAGTTTCGGGTCGCTCCACCGACACCGAGCAGAAGACGCCTCGCTCGTTGGGCTACTCGTGAACCTCGCCGAATGCAATGCATTTGTGTCTCTCGTGACGACAAGCGGCACCGAACGTCGAGGCAGGATCATCATCGCCGGCACCGGGGGCATCATGCTTCTCACAGGCAACACCAGTCGTTCACTCATCCGCCTTTCAGCAATTGCTTCGGTGCGCTGCGCAACACGACTGCGGCTTGATGGCGACGGATCGCCCCATGAATCAACCTCGTGGCCAACGCTTATTGCATCGCATGTTGACGATGGAGATGACCTGTCGCTTTCGCGCAACAACCAATTCGTTTTTGGGACCGTTCGGAGTTTGAGTCGATCAATCCTCATTCTCGACACTCACGACGGAGGGGTTTTCTACGCCGTCGTCGATGCAATCGACGAGCTCTCAATAAGCGTTCCCGGTTCGATCCGGCATGATTGAACGAAATCGTCAACATCGCCGCGCTTCAATCGGATCACACGCCCAAATCGATACGCCGGCAGCCGACCCTCGTCAATGAATCGATAAAGCGTGCGCGACTGGACACCGAGGTACTCCGCTGCGTCTGCTGTGCTCATCCATTCGATCGCATCACTCATCAGATTGACGAAGGTACGGGAAGAGCCTGCTTGAAGAAATGGGCCGCACGACCTCTTCCCCTGAAACTTCGACACCCGTACCTTGCCACCCCCACGACAGGTGACATGACCGGAGATCAATCGAGATGCGCCGTTCCACTACGACATCCCCCGAAACACTTCAACACCCATCCACAACGTTGAGTCGACACACAAGCATCCGACTCCCCCAGAAACCAAACAGTCGAACCATCGTCGGCGGACTCCTCGTCAGTGCTGCAGCACTCGCTGCATTCCTCACCGTCACCGGAGCCGGTGGCACGCCACAACAGTCAGTCGTCATTTCTCGCCGTCCACTTGCTGCGGGCGAACGACTTGACAGTTCGTCGCTTACGACGATGGCTATTGACAAAAGAACCGCCGATTCTCTCCCCGGATTCACTTCGATTGATTTGGTCATTGGCGCAGTTGCGCTCGCCCCGATTGGACAGGGCGAACTTCTCCAACAAAGCGCAGTCTTCACTGGCGGACCGCCCGAACCAACGAGGGAATTCTCGTTTCCGGTCGATCGAGACCGAGCTCTCAACGGCGACCTCCGCTCCGGTGAACGCGTCGATGTTCTCGCCACCTACGGGTCGGCCTCCGATGCAACAACAACGGTTCTGGCTCGGGACGCGAACGTCATCAGAATCACCGATGCAAAAACCGGAACTCTCGGCAACTCCGGCAAACTCATCATCACCCTGGCCCTGAGTTCCGCCGATCAACTTCTCGACGCAGCACACGCCGCTCAAATCGCGTCAATCACCGTCGTCAGATCCACACTCGCTGGCGACACCGCCGGCACTCGGTCTTCAACAACCGGTCCTCTCGCCCGATCATCGGCAGTACGACCATGATCGACGAACACTTCATTGTCCTCGGGGTTGCGCGTCCACGCACCTCATGGTTGGCCGATGTTGGGAGCTGGGCAAACTCATCGACCCTGCCCCTTGAATTCATTCGATGTGTCTCCGTCGACGAGGTCCGTTCCCGCCTGCTTTCCAATCGACGCCATTCCGCCGTACTCCTCGGAGAGGATTGCGTTGGCATCGATCGAGACATCATTGATTCGGCCCGTGAAGCAGGTTGCGCCCCGATCGTTATCACTGAGACGTCCGCGCGTCGAGACTGGATTTCGCTCGGAGCGGTATGCACCTTGACCAAACCCGTCGGGCCCGATCAGCTTCTTTCTGCGCTTCGTGACCACGCGATTGGAATCGATCGACCAACTCCAAGACAACAACCCCACTCCGGTTCCGTTCCTTCGGCGAGTGGCCTCCTCATCACAGTTCTCGGACACGGAGGAACCGGTACGTCGACCACCGCCATGGCCCTCGCTACACATCTCGCAGAGAACCCACCAATTCTTTGCGGTTCATCTGGGTCACGGGTCGCCCTTATCGACACAAGCCTCAACGGAGACCAAGCGCTCCTCCATGACCTGGGTGACGTCGTCCCAGGTCTTCAGGAACTCGTCGACCTCCATCGAACAACCAATCCGTCAAACGACGAAGTCCGAAATCACTTTTGGTTTAGCCCCAAACATGGCTATGACGTCCTCCCGGGCCTTCGCCGGCATCAGGACTGGTCAACACTTCGACGACGCACCACATTGGCAGCGTTGGCTTCGATCCATCGCTGCTACGACGTAGTCCTCGCAGATGCCGACGCAGACTTCGAAGGTGAACAGCAAACCGGATCTATCGATGTTGAAGATCGGAATTTGCTCTCGAGAGAACTTGCTGCTCACGCCGACCTCGTCGTGCTCACCACTCGTCCCGGAATCGTCGGCGTCCGTCGAACGCTCCAAACTCTCCGCGACCTTGCCGAGATCGGTGTCGAGACAAGCCGCATTCTGCTCGTTGTCTTAGGTGCACCACGATCAACGCGCCAACGTTCGGAACTCAATCGGACACTCGCGCGCCTCTTTCGCGAAGCGCTCCCGTCGCACGAACTTCCCACCCCAGTGATGGTTCCTTTCCGTCGAGACCTCGAACCTTTACTCCACGATGGAAGCCCGCTCCCACGTTCTGCGTTCAGTTCAATCACTGCAGCGGTCACTGATCTGCTCCGAGTCATTGAACCCACAGGATCAGAAATGGCATTCCAACCAGCCCCAATTGCCGTAGTTCCAGGACACCTTGGAAGGACAGCATGAACATCGCACCACTCATTGATGTTGAAACATCAGTCCAGGCTCGCGCAAAGAATGACGCCATCGACCTCGCATCTCCCGGCGGCCACGAACGCTTACGAGCCCTCATCGATGAAGAGTTGCGTCGATGGGATGACGACGTGCGTCACGGCCGACGGTCGATTGCAATCACGAATCCTGAAACTCTTGCGTCGCGCGCCTGGCGAAATCTCGTGCAATACGGACCACTCACTGATTTGCTCAACGATCCCGACGTTTGGGAGATCGAAATTAACGCACCGACAGAAATTTTTGTGAAGCGTCATCGCGGTACGAACGGCTACCACCATGAAACGTTCCACGACGATGAGCACGTCATTCGCACACTCACCAAACTTCTCGACGACTCTTCAACGAGTCACCGCAAACTTGACGCCACCGAGGGCCTACAAGACGCGCAGCTTGATGATGGTTCTCGGCTGCACATTGTCCACGGCGATCTTTCTCGTGGCGGCCACCTCATGGTCAACATTCGGCGCTTCACGGGCGTGCCGTTCACACGGCTCGAACAACTTGTTTCTACCGACACGCTGAGTTCGAGCGCAGCGACCTTTCTTGCTGCTGCGATTCGCTGTGGGACAACTGCCCTCTTCGCGGGTGCTCCCGGTTCAGGGAAGACCACACTTCTGTCTTGTTGCCTAGGCGAACTCCACCCTGCGAAACGTGTTGTCATCGCCGAAGAAGTCTTTGAGGTCGATGCACCTCTCCCGAACGTGGCCAGTATGCAAACCCGCGCTGCCCGTGCCGACAGACCGGCGATTGATCTTCGGCGGCTTGTTTCAGGATTTCTCCGAATGGCTCCAGATGTTGCTGTGGTCGGTGAAGTCCGCGATCGAGAAGCACTCCCCCTTCTACTTACCCTCTCCTCTGGCATCACTGGCTTTACGACCATTCATTCAGCTCATGCACGAGGGGCACTTTCTCGTTTGCGATTCCTGGCGGAACTTTCCGACGCCGGATCACTGCCGCATGGGGCACTCACGACACTGGTCTCTGATGCCATCGACATCGTCGTGTTCAGCCAACGGACCACAACCGGTCCGAAAGTGAACGAAATCATTGCCGTAGAGGAACAACTCGTTGATGCGACGAGCGGAGCATTCACCGTCACCGATCTCTACACCCGCGAATCACCGAACGATCCGCTGATCTGGACAGGACTCGTGCCACAACGACTATCGACGCTTTTCGCTAGTGCAGGCGAAGATCTCGGATCGGTGCTTCGATGACAGCGCTGTTGCTTGCGGTCATCGCTGGTTACGGCACTCATCTCCTCTACACCGCACACCTACTGGGTTGGTCGGGAGTAGCACCGGCGCCAACAGCAACGAAAGAACATCGTCGTCGACTCACAAGTTCCGAATGGATGAACCAAGCCGGGCTCGGCTCGGTGGGCATAAGCGAATTTCTCCTCGCAATGAGCTCGATGTTTCTCTTGGGCGCACTCCTGGCACTCGCACTTTTTGGTTCTGTGCTTCCAATGCTGGCCGGGGGGTTCTTTGCTGCGTCGTTTCCGATAGCGGCGTATCGACAGCGCCGTCGCAATCATCTTGCAATTGCGCAAGACGCGTGGCCGCGAATGATTGAGGAACTACGACTACTCACTTCTTCAGTAGGGCGTTCGCTGCCACAGGCACTGTTCGAGGTCGGGGCGGCAGGGCCCGAAATCATGCGTCCAGCATTTGAATCTGCACTTCGGGAATGGATGCTTACAACTGACTTCGAAAAGACATTGCGGGTTCTGCGCGACCAACTCGCTGATCCAACCTGCGACGCAACCTGCGAGACCCTCCTCATTGCGCATGAACTCGGAGGAACGGGAATCGACCGCCGTCTGGCCGATCTTGCCCAAGACCGACGCGATGATGTCGCCTACCGAAAAGACGTTCGCGCCCGCCAATCGGGTGTTCGCTTTGCTCGTCGATTCGTGTTGCTTGTTCCGCTCGGGATGGCCGCTGCTGGACTCGCAGTCGGAAACGGTAGGAGTGCGTACATCACTCCGCTCGGCCAACTCGCCGTTCTGACCGCGCTTGCGATGATGGCGGTGTGCTGGCGCTGGGCCGGGCGAATGTTACGTCTGCCCACTGAGGATCGAGTCTTCGCGTCATGAAGCAGCCACTCGCATTTTCCCTCCTGTTCGCTTGGCTTGGTCTCACACTGCTCTTCGGCCAATTGCGCTGGTTCAGACGACGTCCTCTCGTCGACAGAGTTCGACCGTACGTCTTTGGACTTTCGGTTCCCACCGCCACCAATGACGGAAACGCACTTGTCCAACTACTCGGACCACTCGCTCGGGACTCTGGCGCAGCACTAGCGAAGTTCGCCGGCGTCAACGAGGACCTTGCAACGAGACTCGAACGGATCCACAGCACTCTTGACCCAACCGAATTCCGACTTCGCCAACTTGGTTGGGCAACCGCCTCGATGAGTGTGGCAGTTCTCACGGTTTTAGCAATCTCGCCTCCACCTGCTCTTTTGGTGCTTCTCCTCGCTGGAGCCCCCGCACTCACGTTCCTCGTCATCGAGTCTCAACTCTCAAAACGCTCAAATCAATGGAAACGATCGCTCATCCTTGAGTTGCCGGTCGTGAGCGAACAACTCGGAATGTTGCTCTCGGCTGGCTACTCATTAGGAGCAGCTCTGCAACGACTCTCCCGACGTTCCTCCGGAGCAGTTGCTCAAGATCTCCGACGAGTCATGACTCGAATCACCCATGGCATCGACGAGAACTCTGCACTTCGCGAGTGGGCTTCAACGGCAGACGTCCCAGCGGTCGGACGACTTGTTGGCGTGCTCGCACTGAACCGCGACGCCAGCGACCTTGGCCACCTCATCACTCAGGAAGCTCGCGCCGTTCGAGCCGAAGTCCATCGGGATCTCGTTGAAACGATTGAGAAACGCGCGCAACAGGTTTGGATTCCCGTGACAGTCGCAACGTTGGTACCTGGGCTCTTGTTTCTCGCTGTCCCATTCACCGAAGCACTTCGACTTTTCACATCCACCTAAACCAGCGCCCTCGTTTCTTGCAGTCATTCCCACAAAATCAACAAGGAGCAGTCATGGAAGAACAGCACCCCGAGACAACGAACGACATCGGTGTTCCGAAAAGCGCCGAACGACGCCGACGATTGAAAGGCGAACGCGGCGAGGGGGTCATCTCCGCTGCAATTGCCGTATTGATCATGGCCTTCCTCGGAGCCGCGATGTGGGTTGGCTTCCAGCAGATGTGGAAGACCACCGAAGCGACGACAAACGACAAGATCACCCAGATCGGATCCGAATGACGTCAGGTCGGAAGAATGAGGTCGGCTCTGACACCGGGGCCGGCCTCATCTCGACGATCGCAGGACTCCTCGTCTTTCTCGCACTACTGCTGTTCGCTACACAGACATTGATCGCGCTCTATGCACGATCCGCGACCACAAGCGCCGCCTACGAAGGAGCGCGTCTCGTGGCCGGCGCTCGAACATCACACGATTCCTCGCCCGTGCCTGACGAGGCTCGATCTCGTGCCGAAGACACGATTCGCTCACAACTCGGCTCCTTCGGGAACCGAGTTGAGCTCGATTGGTCGGCAAGCACGTGGGACACCGTCGCAGTCACGGTGCGCGCTCAGCCTCCAGGGTTTCTTTGGGAAAACCTCAAACGAGGCGGGGCCCCCCGCATCGAGCGGACTGTTCGTGTCCGTGTGGAGCAAATGCAATGAGTCGCGAACGGCTGACTGGCGACAAGGGACAGGTGGGCGGGATCGAGGCTATTCCCTTCGGCATTCTGACCTTCGTCATCGCAATGCTCGTCATCGCAAACGTCTGGGGCGTCATCGATGCCGACCTTTCGACCACAAGTGCTGCACGCGAAGCAGTGCGCGCTTTTGTTGAGGCACCCGATGAAGCCACCGCTCAGACCCGTGCGGAATCGGCTGCCCGTCAAGCATTTCAGGGACAAGGAAGAAGCTCCGACTCAACATCTATTTCGATTGGGTACTCCGGATCACGCGGCTGGTCGCGGTGCAGCCGTGTCACAGTCACGGTACGTCACCCGGTGCACGCACTTCGCGTTCCAATTATCGGAGGCTTTGGTCACGGATTCGACGCAATCGCGTCGGAGAGCGAAGTCATCGATCCATTCCGAAGTGGACTGCCCGGAGATGCACAATGCTGAGACGACACAGGGCCATTCGTACACAAACAACTAACTCGTCCCATCGGGTGCGTAAAGACCGCGGATCCGTACTCATGCTTATGCCCGTCGCTGTCTTGATCATGTTCGTACTAGGCGCGATCACGGTAGATCTCACTGCAGTGCGCGCTGGACAACAGGATCTTGTCGCTGCGGCAACTGATGCAGCGAATGATGCAGCAACGGCTGGTCTCGATGAAACTGCATTTCGATCAGGCCGCGGCTACCAACTTGACCCAACTCGAGTGTGGCTTATCGCCGTCGAAGCGCTCGCCACGAAAGGCATTCTCGACAATCTCGAGTCTGGTCCGGACGTCACAATTAACCCCGACGGTTCCGTAACTGTTTCGCTAGCGAAACGAGTGCCGCATCTCTTTGCCCGCGCCATCCCAGGCGCACCTGACGACCAACTGGTGAAGGCGTCGGTGACGGCCGCCGTGCAACAGCGTTAGTTGTTGAGAGGCACCTACGGAGCGTTTGCCCTCGACAGCAGCTAGGCCATGGAGGAATGGGTTGCAATAAGCAGCCCGATCAACGACGCGGGAAGTCCGAAGTCGTAAATCAGGACAAGCGAATTGCCTGGCTTGAAGTTCTTGTCACGAACCATCAGCACGATGTGTTGGACACCAGCGAGCACCAAAAACATCGATGCAACGACGGTCATGATTAGCCAGGTGTCCCAACCGCGCGAGGCAGCGAGAATTCCGCCGATGCCGAGACCCCATGACGCGAATCCGAGTTCGTATTGGAAACCATTCGTCTTCCAACCAATGCCCTCAGCTGTCGACTTCGCGAAAACCGTATGCATGAATCCGCTCACAATGAACTGGATACCGGCGGGAAGAAACAGCATCCAACGCATCGCCTCTTCAGCGAACTGATCACCTGATGCTCCCCCAAACGGCGACAAACCGAATGCGGCAAACACCCACGCCAAAACAACTACAAGTGGAAGAACCAAGATGCCCATGGGCGAAGCGTAGGAGAGACCAGCCTTCCGCTTCGTGATTCATTTGCGACCTACGCTGCCGACATGAATGCGATCGCGATTTTGCTCGCGCTTCTCGCTGCGATTACCGGCGCAGGGGCTGCCGTCTTCCAAAGTCGCGGCGCACGTTCGGTCTCTCCACCGCCATCAAACGCGGCGCGATTGCTTTTGATCCTTTCGCGCAAACCGATCTGGCTTTTGGGTGCTGGCCTGGCCGCAGTTTCGGGGGCGTTTCACGCTGGTGCCCTGAGTCGCGGATCGCTGGTCGAGGTTGAGTCGATCTTGGTCACATCGCTTCTCTTCGCCCTCGCCCTGGGCTCTGTCGTTGCCGATGCAAGGGTTTCTCGGCGCGATTGGTTCGGTGCGATCGCGACAATTGGCGGCCTCGTCATGTTTCTCCTCTTTGCCGATCCCCAAGATGGCGTGTACGAACTCCCGACTCGAACAGCGATAATCGGAGTCGTCGCTTTTGCAATTGTCATGACAGTGCTTGTCGGCAGTGCAATGCGATCCAAGACACCAAACGTTCGCGCTTCACTCTTTGGTGCGTCCGCAGCCGTTTCGCTTGGCTCCGCCGCGGTGATGATGAAAGTCATTGATACGAATCTGGCAAATCACAACGGCCTCCTCACCTTCCTGCCCGCGCTTGCGTTTCTCGGGGTCTGCGAACTCGGAGCACTCCTTCTCCAGCAGGTCGCATTTCGCCAAGGAAGCCTCGCCGCCGCCCTTGCTCCGTTCGTTGGCGGCAATCCCCTTGTCGCTGGCGCAGTCGGCATCGTCGTTTTCGAAGAGCGGTTCCATCACAGCATCGGCGACCTCCTTGGCTCCCTTGCTGGAATCGGCCTCGTGCTTGCCGGAATCGCCGTTTTGGCATCTTCGCCACTTGTGGCCGCCGGTTCTGGAGAGACCACAGACACCCAATATCGAACGGACTAAGCCCGACGAAATCGGATTTCCGGAGTCGAAGGTGGCGTTCATGCCCGTCTCTATTAGTGTTCCGTGACCGACGACACGTCGCCGACCGTCTCAGCACCTACCAAGGGGATCCGCATGACACTCGAGGGAATTGACCTCCTCGACCTCGACCGCTTCCAGCGACTCGAGCACTACGAAATGTTTGACCGTCTTCGCGCCGAAGACCCGGTGAGCTGGCACGAGTATCCGGGCGCTCAAGGCTTCTGGAACGTGGTGAAGCACAAGGATCTCGTAACGGTCAACCGCGACACCGGACTCTTCTCGTCTGAAGCAGGCGGCATCTCAATCCTCACGCCCGAGGAGTTCCCCGGCGAAGCGCAGGGCATGGACCCTCGCGGCCTCATGATGCTTTACACCGATCCGCCCAAGCACACGCGCTACCGCCTTCTTGTAAACAAGGGCTTCACGCCGCGCATGATCGGCCTGCTTGAGAAGTACCTCCAGCACCGCGCCATCCTCATCGTCGACAACATCATTGAGCGCGGTTCGTGCGACTTTGTTGTCGACTTGGCCTCGGAACTTCCGCTTCAGGCCATTGCCGAAATCATGGGTGTTCCCCAGGAAGACCGCATGATGCTGTTCGACTGGTCGAACCGCATGATCGGCCTCGATGATCCCGAATACGCGAACGAAGACGGCGCCGCTGCTTCGGGCGAGTTGTTCATGTATGTCAACGAGCTTGGCAAGCAGCGTGCAAGCGATCCGCGCGACGACATCGTCACCAAGCTGATCAACTCTGAGATCGAAGGCGATCGCCTTTCGGAGCTTGAATTCGACATGTTCATGATGCTGCTTACGGTTGCTGGCAACGAGACCACTCGTAACACCACTTCGTGGGGTATGTGGGCGCTTATGCAGAACCCCGACCAGTACGCAGCACTTGCAGGCGACATGGACGGCAAGATCGATAACGCGATCGAAGAAATCCTTCGCTGGGCAACGCCGGTGTACCACTTCCGTCGCACCGCCATGGATGACACCGTCATCGGCGACAAGGAAATCAAGAAGGGCGACAAGGTCGTCATGTGGCATATCTCTGCCGACCGTGACGAAGAAGTCTTCGATGATCCCTATCAGTTCAACATCGACCGTTTCCCGAACGAGCACATCGCATTTGGTGGCGGCGGCCAGCACTTCTGCCTTGGAGCAAACCTTGCTCGAATGGAACTCAAGCTGATCTTCAAGGAGATCCTTGAGCGGATTCCCGACATGCGCCTTGCTGGCAACGTCGACATCCTGCGTTCCAACTTCATTGGTGGCATCAAGCACATGCCGGTGACCTTCACCGAAGGCGCACGACGCAATCCTGCGCCGCTCGCCACCGCCTAACAGACGAGCAACACGACTACGCCGGGACTGACTCGTCGCTGCGCTGATAGCCAGCGACGAGATCGGTCTCGGCGTTTTTCGTTGGGAAGCCGAACCACACCACAGTTAGGCCGACAAGCATTGCAACGATGCCAACAGCAAATGCTGCGGTTTGGCCATCAACGAAGGATTGACGTGCAGCGGAGACGATCTGATCGGCATACTGCGGATACTGCACGGCGAGATTCTCGGCACTCGAGTAGGACTTTGTTAGTTGCGACACAACCGAGTCATTAATTGTTGACGGAGCGTCGTCAATCTGCGTTGTAAACGCTTTCGCATATCCTGCAGTGAGCACCGCACCAAGTATCGATTGAAGAATTGCACCGCCAAGGTCACGCTGCAGATCTGCGGTTGCCGACGCCATGCCAGCACGAGCAACCGGTACCGATTCGGTCAGCGACTTTGAAGCGGGCGGTCCGGCGAGACCAACACCGATGCCGAGTAGCGAATAGGCAAGACCAACGACGACATAGGAAGCATTCTGCTTCCACAGCAGCAGCATGACGACAAATCCAAGACCCACCGCGACAAAACCAGCAAGCAGCGCGTCGCGTGAACCTCGACGCTCAATCAACCAAGCAGAAACTGGCGCAGCAACCACCATGAAGATCGCTGTCGGAAGAATCGCCATACCTGCCTGCCACGTTGCGTAGCCCAGGACGTTCTGCAAGTACTGCTGACCAATGAACATGGCGCCGACGAGCGCTCCAAACACCAACATCCCCGCAACTGCAGCAACCCAAAATGTGCGACGTGATGCGACCTTGAGGTCATAGAGCGGCGCTGCCACGCGACGCTGGCGCAGAACAAAAGCACCGACCGCTGCAACCGCGACCAGGCCGACGATGATTGCTGAGGTTTGAGAATCAGGATTCGGCGCAATGGTGATCGCCACCACAGCAGCCGCAACCATCACCACCGAAAGCAAACCACCAAAGTTGTCCACCGGCTCTGTTGTCTCGTTGACATGCGCCGGGACGTACAACCAGGCAGCGATGAAACCAGCGATGGCGAGCGGAACGGTGATGAGAAACACCGAACCCCACCAAAAGCGAACCAGTAACAGACCAGCGACAAGTGGCCCTGCCGAAGACATTGCGCCACCAATGCCAGACCACAACGCGATCGCTTTTGTCCGGGGTGACCCCGTCCAGAGCGCAGTAATAAGTGCGAGAGTCGTAGGAAACGCCATACCTGCGGCCACACCACCAACGATGCGCGCAAACGCCAGCACGCCGATAGTCGGAGCGAAGCCGGCAAGCAGACAGGCCGGAACCGACAGACCCATGCCGAGTAGCAGCATCGCCTTTCGGCCATAGCGGTCGCCGAGTGCGCCAAGCCACAACACCGTCGCAGCAAGACCAAGGGAGAACCCAACCGCAACCGCATTGATCGCTGTTTGCGATGCATCGAAATGTCGACCGATATCAGGAAGCGCAACATTCGCAACTGCAAGATTCAGGTTCGCCACTGTGGCGACTCCGATCAATGCTGCGAGGACGATTCCTGCCCGAGCCGGAACGCCACCAGTGGTTGAAGAAGTCGCTGCCATCGGGCGAGTCTTGCCGACGGGGTCCTCTTCGCAAGAACCTTGACATAGTCCAAGACTTTCCCTACGGTTCGGGCATGCCCAGCGCCGCGTCGGTCGCCGAAACCGAACGATCCCTCGAACGGCTTTTCCGACTCACCGTGAACCGAGCCATTCATCACCGCCAAACCGCGGCAATTGGCGTCGAGGTCACTCGTGCTGGCTACGCGATCTTGCGCACGCTGGCCGACTCGGGCGAGTTGCCCATGGGACAGCTCGCCCGTCGATGTTCGATGGACCCTGCGGCAGCAAACCGACAAGTTCGCGTCTTAGAAGATGCCGAACTCGTAGAGCGCGGCACCGACCCCAACGATGCCCGACTCGCCGTTGCCAGATTGACGGTGCAAGGCAAACGCACCCATGACCGCATTGTGGAGTTGCGCGTTGAACAAATGACCGACGTGCTCGACACATGGAGCGAGCACGACTGCACCGAACTTGTTCGCCTTATCGACCAATTGGTCGCCGACCTACGTTCCACCCCAATCCGAACTGATTCATTCACTACGAAGGAGCAGCCATGAGCCGCATAAACAGCGACCGCCGAATCGATTACGCCGGTTCCGTCCATGATGATCGCGAGATCGATGCAGTCGTCGAAGTTCTCCGCGGTGGTCCCACTGCCATGCGCATCGGTAAGAACGTCAAGGCGATGGAACGTCGCGTGGCCGATCTTTTTGCCAAGAAGCGCGGTGTCATGTGCAACTCGGGAAGCTCAGCGCTGTACCTGGCGTATGAAGCAATCGATCTTCAGCCAGGTGACGAGATCGTCACGAGTTCCGTCACCTTCTCAACCGATGTCGCACCAGTGGTACGCAAGGGTGCAGTTCCAGTTTTCGTCGACGTCACGCCTGACACCTTCCAGATCGATGTCAATCGCATCGAAGAGATGGTGACCGAGAAGACGAGGGCGATCCTCGCCCCGAACCTCATCGGCAACTGCCCGGACTGGGACGTCATTCGCGACATTGCTGATCGCCACAACCTTCTCGTGATCGAAGACTCGTGCGATGCCTTGGGTCAGACGCTTCGTGGAACGTCAACAGGTACTCGCGCCGATATTTCCCTCACGAGTTTCGCCCTCTCACACATCATCACTGCAGCCGGCACCGGCGGCATGGTGTGTTTCGATAATGACGAACTCGCTGACCGTGCGCTGCTCTTCCGCCGTTGGGGCCGCCGCTCTGAGCTCCAACTCTTTGGTTCGCTGAAAGGAAAGGTCAATCGCTTCTTCAGCGAACTCGATGACGGCCTTGAGTACGACAACATCTTCATCTTTGATGAGAACGGTTGGAACTTCGAGCCTTCTGAACTTTCCGCTGCATTTGGCCTCGTTCAGCTCGACAAGTTGGACGAAAATCTCGCTCGCCGTCAGCGCAGTTTCGCGATTACGAGTTCACATCTCGCGAAGTACCCACACTTGTTTGTCCTTCCCCAACTCACCGAAGGGATCGAAACGGGCTGGCATATGTTCCCGTTCATTATTCAGCCTGACTCCGGAATCCGTCGCGCCGAGCTTCAGCAGTGGATGGAATCCCACGGCGTCGACACTCGCATGGTTTGGACCGGCAATATCACAAGGCAACCAATGCTCCGCGGCCAAGAGTTCCGTGTTCCCTCCGACGGACTGCCCAATGCCGATCGGGTGATGGAGTGGGGCCTCATTGTTCCCAACAACCACTCACTGTCCGACGCAGATTGTGACTACATCGGCGAATGTATCGACGGATTCGTCACTGAAAAGGGTTTGTGATGGCTGGCCGCTTCGCAGGTCGTCGTGTTGTCGTGACCGGTTCAAGTCGCGGCATCGGTGCTGGCATTGCCGAACGCATGGCAGCCGAAGGCGCAAACATCGTCTTGACGGCACGCACACTTGACCAGCACGAACGACTTGAGGGAAGCCTCAACTCGACTCGAGATCGACTTGCGCGCTTCGGCACTCAAGTTGAAATCATCGTTGCCGATCTCACTGATCCTGAAGATCGCCTCCGGGTCATCCCTGAAGCGGCCGAAGCACTTGGTGGACATATCGAAATTCTGGTCAACAACGCCGCCGCGTCGATCCAAGCTCCGCTTACCGGGTTTTCGGTAAAGCGCCGCAACATTATGTTCGAGGTCAACGCAAACGCTCCTCTTGATCTTTCACTCGCCGCCGCACCAGCAATGGTTGCCGCTGGTGAAGGTTGGATCGTCAATCTGTCGAGCGGAAGCGCAAAGTTGTGGGGCGGACCTTCCGAACCAATCGTTCCAACCTCGGTCAACATCTCGGCCTACGGCGCAACCAAAGCTGCTCTCAATCGACTCTCTAATGGTCTGGCTATGGAACTCTACGGAACGGGAGTTCGCGTCAACACTGTCGAACCGCGCGCCGCTGTCCTCTCCGAGGGTGCGGCTGCCCTCGTCGGTGATCGCTTGCGCCCTGATCAGATCGAGTCGATGGAAGCAATGGTCGAGGGAACACTCGTACTGTGCGATTGCGATCCCGACGTCACCGGCCGCATCACCGTGAGTCTCGACAACATCGAGGAGTTCGGTCTCGAAGTACGAAACCTCGACGGCTCGCCTCGCTCGTAACCGCTGACTTCGCAGAGGTCGCACCCGGGGGCCTTTACGGAGAAGTGCAATTTCGGCAGGTAGTAGCGTAAAGCCACTCTCAACCTTCCCGGAGGAACCAATGTCGTCATCACTTGCAGGCCGCTCAGCAATCGTCACCGGTGGCGGCACCGGCATCGGCGCAGCCTGCGCCACTCGTCTTGCCCAGGACGGCATGAACGTGACCATTTGCGGCCGCACCGAGAGCAAGCTCACCGAGGTTGTTGATCGCATCAAGGCCAGTGGCGCGTCAGGCCAAATCCGTCATCAGGTCACCGACGTCACTGTTGAAGCCGATGTCGCTGCACTCGTTGCAAACCACGTCGACGCCTTCGGTGGCCTTAACGGATTCGTCGCAAACGCCGGTGGTGGTGGTGGCATGGGCCCGTACCACCTGCTCGACACCGACGAGTTCTTGCGTGTCCTCCACCTCAACGTGCTTGGCACGATGCTTTCAGTGAAGTACTCCGCCGCCCACATGGTCGCAGCAGGTGGCGGTTCGTTTATTGGAATGTCCTCGCTCGCAGGCCACATTCCCCATCCGATGTTCGGCGCCTACTGCGTCTCAAAGGCCGGCATCGAAGAAATGATGCGTAACGCGGCGAATGAATACGGCGAAACCAAAGTTCGCTTCAACGCCATTCGCCCTGGCTTCATCTCCACCGAAATTATGGAAGGCATTCCGCGAGAATCAGCGGTGTATGACTCGTACATCGTCAACACGCCACTCAACGATGTCGGTGAACCTGAAGACGTCGCCAATCTCGCCCGCTTCCTTCTGAGCGACGAAGCCCGCTGGATCACCGGCACCACGATCAATGTCGATGGCGGGCACCACCTGCGTTCTGGCCCCGACTTCCGCTCGTTCATCGAGCCGGCAATCGGTCACGACGCAATGGTCGGTCGTATGTCGTGAAGCTGGGCCTCTATTTCGACCTTCGAAACCCTGCACCTTGGGACCGACCGTGGCCCGAGGTGTACGGGAAGGCACTCGATCTTGTTGTCGAAGCCGAACGCCTCGGCGCCGCTTCGGTGTGGTTCTCCGAGCACCATCTCTTCGACGATGGCTATTTGCCGCAGCCGCTCACATTCGCCGCTGCTGCGGCAGCTCGAACCTCGCGGGTGCGCATCGGAACCGCCGTCCTTGTTGCTGCGCTTCGTCCGGCAGTCTTAGTTGCCGAGGAAGCAGCAGTCATCGACCAGATCTCCGGCGGACGCCTCGAGCTCGGCATCGGTGCCGGCTACAGCGTTCCCGAATACGAGCTCTACAACACTGACATCACCAAGCGTTACGGACTCACCGACGCTTCCGTCGCCGAAATCCGTCGCCTCCTCGATGGCGGAATCGTCACTCCCCCAGCGGCACAGAATCCGTTCCCAATCTGGCTTGGCTATCAAGGACCGCAGGGTGCAAAGCGCGCAGGCCGCCTTGGTGTTGGCCTCTTAAGTCTGATCAAGCACTCCTTGATCCCTACCGTGAAGGACTCGTTGAGGCCGGTCACGATCCTTCGTCTGCACGCACCGGAGGAATGCTCGACATCATCGTCGCCGATGATCCCGAAGAAGCGTTCGAGCGCATACTCCCCCACTACGCGCACCAGTTGAACTCCTACCGAGCTGCCGCCGTGGCCGGTTCTGGTCGCGAGGCTCCAAGAGAAATCACTGTCGAGAAACTGCGCAGTGGCGCAGCACAAAAGGGACAGATCCCTGGTCTTCGTGTTCTGACGCCCGCAGATGCGGTTGCAGCGATCCGCGAGGCAACTGAAGGTGCGCCAGTTGAGCATGTGTATTTGTGGGCCAGTGTTGCGGGCATGCCCGATGAACTTGTCGAACGCCACGTCGAACTCACCTGTACACAGGTTGCGCCAAACCTCTAACGACTGACGTCTCCTCAGTCAGCTTCTGGAAGTGACGGCAACAGCCCGATGTTGCGGGCGATTTCTTGTGCTTCGTGGTAACTACCGTTCTTTTCGGTCATAGCACCGGTTGTCGCCAGCCACGCAATCGCTGCGCCGACGACTGCCGGTTCGACGCCGCGCGACGCAATCTCGCCAAGTTCGGTGACCATCTTCGTGCGTTCAGTAGCGACAAATCCAGGGTCGACAGTGAACGCGGTGATCCCTTGATCGCCGTATTCAAACGCTAAACGATCGGCAGCACGATGAAAGCCG